>Ga0172377_10000137_pt1 | contig 62608 bp, 51 predicted proteins | sample Pumphouse3metaG_FD_119749 | JGI IMG/M metagenome (GOLD analysis project Ga0172377, IMG submission 119749) | Leachate microbial communities from a municipal landfill in Southern Ontario, Canada - Pumphouse #3 metaG | ecosystem: Engineered > Solid waste > Landfill > Unclassified | place: Canada...
AAAAATCACACTCCCGAGGATCTGGCTAGCTACGCTATTGATGTTACTTTCGGTAATCGTCCACCAATTGATAGGGACGGTCGTCTTATTCCTATCAAGATCGGTAAGGACTGCCAATGTTGTAACGACCTTTTACGGAATTGTTGCCCCGATGACCATAGGATTGTATTTTCCTTTGCCCGAACATGCGTTCGTTGATATCATGCGGCGGTATCTCACTCCGATCGCGTTGGCCAATACAGCGACATTCGGAGCCTTACGGTATGACAACAGCGATGTCTTTGTCGGCATGATTCCATTAATCATATTGGCTGTCGGTCTCTTCGCACTATTGCAACCATTGATGAACAGGGTAACGAAATGACTATCATGACAATGACTTTGAAAGACAATGTCCGCCATCCGCTGAATCTTTTACTCGTTTTTATTCTACCGTCTGTCCTATTGATCATTCCTTCAACTTCGGGTGGATTCCCTTTTGGCCTCACTCTTTTTGGAATGGCAAACATGTATTGCGCATTTTTGCTTACCCGCCCGATTGCCACCGACCGGATGCAGAACATCATCATCAGGATTGCCTCGAGCCCGTTGCGCTATTTCCGATATCTGTTCGAGCATCTTGCGTCCTACATGGTGCTCCTATTTGTTCAGGTAATCTTATTCGTTCTCGGTATAAAAATTATATATAAGGATGCGGTATGGTCACACGTGTTGTTGATCACCCTTTATTGCTCCTACAGTGCGATGATACTCTCGTTTTCTTTGGCATGGAATTCGTTATTCCGTTCTTACAACACATCATTGGGATTGTTCTCAGGAATAGGTTCGCTGATGTGTCTGGTAACCGGGGTCTCTATCCCATTGGTATTCCTTCCTGATCAATTGATTGCGTTTACCAGAGTGTTGCCCACCTACTGGCTGCCTTACGCATTATCTGCGATTAATGCACAAGATGGCTCCAAAATCCTGCTTGGCCATAGTATACTCTTGCTGTATGCACTGATATTTTTCTTGCTTGGCAGTAAGAGGAGATACTAGGCATTTGATAAAGAAACATGTGGCAATCAGCTCAGAAATCGTATGCACATTGTTGATGATACTTTCGTTCACCTGTCTGTGGGCTCTGTTGCTCCCGTCAAGGGGCATAGGAGAAATTATCGTCACATTATTGTTGATAGGCACACTCCTGCTGCGTTGGAGGCTTCATCTCGAAGCGGAATATATGATTTTCGACAATCTGTTGCTCATCGTTGCAGTACTGTGTAACCCGTCTTTCGCTTTGTTCCTTTATTTCCATATTTTCTATTTGGCCTACCAAGCTAAATATGTTCATACGATTCCCGCGTTGTTGTTGGGTATGTACTACCTGGGAACTTTGGCGTGGCTTCCCGTGATAGCGATGATACTCGGTTCAGTATTATCAATTTGGAAGAAGGAACAGCATAAGTTGCAGCAGTCATGCGATGAGTTACGGCTTAAGGTATACAAGCTCGAGCAGAACGAAACGAACCTCCTTTCTGATTATCGGGATACGCAACGCCTTTCAGCATTGACTGAAAGGCAACGCATAGCAGAAAACCTCCATGACAATCTCGGTCATGAGTTGACCGCGGCTCATCTATCGTTGAAAGCCACAGGGACATTGTTACGGCAACATGCAATCGATCAAGCAATCACCACCCAACAGAAAGCTGAACTACGCCTTGACAAAGCATTGGAGCAGTTGAAGGAAGCTGTGATGCACCTAGAACCCGATACGACAACCGACATCATGACCGTCCGCCGGTTATTCGATGAATTTTCCTATCCTGTTTCGTTCGATTGCAAAGGAGATCTGAACAGAGTCCCCCCGTATATTTTTCAACTAGTGCTTGTTTCGATTAAAGAAGCGTTGACCAATATTCAGAAACACTCGATACCTACCCGTATCTTGGCGTCTCTCATCGTAACAGAATCGATTGTGAGACTCGAACTATCAAACGACGGGATATTACAGGCAACTGAGACCATGCATCAAGGAGGACTGCGTTATATGAGAAAACGCATTGAGGCCGTGAAAGGAAGTCTCAGCACCAAGAAAAATGATGTGTTCACCCTCATCATTACCCTTCCTTATTCATCCGGAGAGAGATTATGAAAATCGTAATTATCGATGATGACGAATTGGTGATTGAAAGCCTTTCCATCATCTTTTCTTCCGAAAAGGAAATCGATGTGATCGGTAGCGGGAAAAATGGTAGTGAAGCAATCAATCTGGTCAAGAAGAACAAAATTGATATCGTTTTGATGGATATCCAAATGCCAGTCATGGACGGTATCAGTGCAACCAAAATTATTAAAAATGAGTATCCATATGTGAAGGTCGTCATGTTAACGACATTCCACGACTACAGAAACCTTCATCTGGCATTGCAAGCCGGAGCTTCCGGTTATCTTTTGAAATCCGATGAGACTGCCAAGCAGGTGTTAACCCTGAAGTCAGTGTATCACGGGTTGCCGGTCATCAGTGAAGAAGCATTGAAAAGCTTTACCGAAACCCGTTCAATCCAACAACTGACACAACGTGAAAATGAGATCTTGATCCATGTGGCAAACGGTCTTTCGAACAAAGAAATAGCGGACAAACAATGTGTGACCGAAGGTACGGTCCGCAATACTATTTCAGTCATCCTGGAGAAATTGGATTTGCGCGACAGAACACAATTGGCCATCTATTATTGGCAAAAAAGATGATTTACATAGCGAACATTGCTTTCGCATCATGCATTCGCTGCATCGGATCGATGCCAAAGGGACATCGCTTGACGCAGGCCCCGCAAGAGACGCAAGAGCCGGCTTTTACCTCGAGCCTTTGATAATCTTTTTTTATTTCGTCGGTCATTCCATGAATAGCATGATCAAGCAAACGAATCGTCTCCCCGATATTGATGTTCACCGGACATGGGAGGCAGTGATTGCAATACATACAACTTCCACTGAGATCCCATTCATTCATTGTTATGATATTACGGTAATCACGTTGTTCGGCACTTGCCTTAAAAAACTGCAGGACATCCAGTAGTTCATCAGTATTCTTCGTCCCCGGAACCACGGTGGACACGATTTTTTGATCCAACAGGAAATTCAGGCATTGTGTCGATGTGGGAGGATATTTCAATTTTCTTGTCGAAAGCAACCATCCGCCGGCAAATGGCTTCATAGCAACCAAACCGATGTTTTCTTTCTCACATACGGCATAAAAATCTTTTCTTTGGGCCAATACCGATTGGCTATCGGTTTTGGTAAGATCATGCATTCGCTTTTGAGCATCTTGCTCAACGTTATCGGGAGCGATATGCCCGAGCACATCAAACGCAGGGTTCATCGAAAACATGATGACATCCACCAAACCGCTTTCTGCAGCTTTTTGTGCGATGGTGGCTTCATGACTACTGAAGCCAAAGTACCTAGCCTTGCCTTCTTTCTTGAGTTTGACTGCCAAATCCATGAATTTCCCGTAGAGGACTTCCTCAAGATCTGCAATTTCATCGACATTATGCAACATCATGATATCGACATGATCAGTGTTGAATCGGCGTAGAAAATCATGAAAATCATCTTCGCAGATGGCAGCTTTGCGAGTACGGCTGTACTGCCCGTTTTTTTCCATCACTCCTAGGTGCCCCGCCAACAGAATCTTATCGCGTTTTCCTTTCAAAGCGATTCCCATCTTTGTTCTGAAATCTCTTTGCGGCCAGAAGAAATCAAAATAATTCATACCATTGTCGATTGCCATCGCAGCGACGTCATTCACCATCTTCTGTTCTTCACGTACAACGTGTTCCGTACCCAAACCGATTTCTCCGACTTGTAATCCCGTACGCCCCAAGGTTCGATAATTCATTTGGCTGACTCCATTATGTAATTCTTATAAATTCCGATTATAAAGGGGAAAATAGCTAAAAGCAATTGATTCATTCGGTCATTGGTTCATTGGCTCAAATGTAGGACTGTCACCGTTGCGTTTGTTCCTGTACATCATTTTATCCGCCTGATCGAGCAGATACTGCAAATCATTCTCATGCCCGTCCTGGAGTGTCGCCATACCGATCGAGAAAGACAGCCCGAACGGAGAGACTTCTTCGTTTGACATTTGCTTTAACTGGTAATTGCATTTACCGATAATCTCGTAGATCGTCGTGTCGTTTGATGAAGCGGTCAGCACAAGAAATTCATCACCGCCCCAACGGGCAAGCGCATCCGAGGGCCCGAAGTTAGTCTTTAATACCTCAGCAGCCATTTTCAATGACCAATCACCGGCCGAATGGCCATATCTGTCATTTATCGCCTTCATTCCGTTTATATCAAGGAAAATTAAGATGGATTCGAGGTTGTTGCTCTTATTCTGCTTCAAAATTTTCTTACTCGCGATTTGAAAACCCCGTCTATTTAGCAATCCCGTGAGATGGTCGGTGGTGGCCATGTTTCTCAGATCATTTTCAAGATTTTTCCTATGGCTAATATCCCTTGAGATAATCACGATCACATCTTGCTGATCATAAATTCCAGGAACGATCCTGATTGATACTTCACCGGGGAAAATGGTTTTGTCGGACTTCTGTAACAAGAGCTCAACATTTATTAACAGTCTATGCTCCATTAATTGATTGAACAAATCGGCAAGTCGATGATGCTCCGACGGAGCGATCGAATCATAGATGTTGGTAGTGTGATCTTTTCTCAGATTACATGCTCCGAATAATTCTATTGCCCGTTGATTGAATTCAACGATCGTGCCGTCGAGTTTAGCTACGGTCACCGCTGATGGGAGCATGTTCACCACAGTCCGGTAAAACTCTTCAAACCGTGCCAACTTCAATTCGTTTTCTCTATTATCAGTGATATCCCGGACCACACCACTGATGCTACCATCTGCGAACGGGAGACCCGGGTTGATCTCCAAGATAGTAGATTCTCCCGAGGGTTTACGATAGTCCAACACAATATCTTTGAGTTGCCCGGTAGCAATCATGTCTTCATACCAAATAACTAATTCCTGGTTGGATTTGGTATCGATCAAGTCAGAAATCTGTTTGCCGATTATTGATTCGGTTCCCATATACCCCGCAAGCTGGGCAAATGCAGGATTAGCATACAGAATCTTTCCGTCCGCATCGATCACATAGATACCATCACGTAAGTTGAATAACAGATCATTGGGATCCCAAAGATGGGAATTCTTCGGTTGAAGAAAGTGTTCTTGAAACAGATGTAACGGATCGGTCATCGCCCTTCCTCACGCTCTATTTACTTCCCCGCAATGGATTGCGGCTTGTTTATGTTTCAAGCGCATTTGGTCGCTAATGGTAAGAATGCTCAAAGATATGTAAGTAGTCAAGGACTTATTACAAAAAATGTAAGAAGTTTTATTATTAATATAAAATTACTATCAATCGAACATATCGTGTCGGGGGCAATCGTATCCGTACTTTACGCATTGTCCCCGAAGCGTGAATCACATGCCAGTTAATCCTTTGAAATCCATTCTAATGCTCTTTGATATTTTTTATACAACCGCTCATAATGTTGGACATGTCCATGATCCGGTGTAAAAGCCTGCTCAGAACCTTTGAACGCCTGCACGGCTTGTAAGACCGAATCGTACACCCCGGTGGATAACCCGGCTGCGATTGCAGCCCCGGCGGTACCCGATTCCCTGTATCGGGCACGTCTTACGGCCCGATTGAACATATCGGCTTTTATTTGCAACCATACATCCGAGCGACTTCCCCCACCGGTGGCGATGATATCTTTGACCTTGATCCCATGTTGCTGCAGTTTTTCAAATGCCTGGACAAAAAAGAATGTCTCGCCTTCCAGCAAAGCCCTATATAATTCACCTCTTCCCGTAGTCGCTCCCATTCCGATATATGTTCCAAGATTCGCAGGAAGGAACATCGGGGCTCCAGCGGGTTCGACGAATGGTAAAAACAACAGGTCCGTCGGAGAGCTCGGGGCTTCATTTGTTAGCAAATCAAGGATAGCACGTTCATCAGGTTGTTCTTTTTGGAGTTCGGTACAAAACGCATGCATAAACCAAGTCTGCAACGCTCCTGCCTGATTGTGGATGAATGCCACATATTTACCCGGAACCACGTGGTGTTCAACTCCAAGGTTCAATGAGTGCAACATGTCGAGATCGGGTAACGGATCGAATACGACGGTCGTGCATTCAACCGTCCCGATTCCGGTAACTGAATCTCCGGCATCGACAGCACCGGCTCCAAGTGCGTTAATACACTGATCATGACCTCCGACAACAATCGTCACATCCTTATCCAAGTGTAACATGCTAGCCATGTCACGCCTGATATTGCCCATCACCGTCCCGGGAGGAACCACATCCGCAAGGATTCGTTTATCTACCCTGCCCATCTCAATCAATTCGTCGGACCATTGTTCTTTTCGGACATCGAAGAGCAACGTACGGCTTGCAAGACTGAAATTTGTTCCCGCGTTACCGGTAAGCCTGTACACGATGAAATCAGACCATGTGAGGACTTTCCATATTCTTGCATGAAGCTCGGGAACTTGTTCTTTGTACCAAACAAGTTTCGGGTATGTGTACGAATATCCCAGGACATTGGCATTAATCCGATAAAAATAATCCTTTCCTTTTTGCTCAAGCCTGGCGATTGCGTCTTTACTCCGATCATCATGGCTGAAGATGCTATTACCGATGATCGTACCGTTTCGGTCGATCGGGACTACGGCTTCACCGAACGAACCAATGGAAATCGCAGTTATCGGATCGTTACAAGAAGTTCTCACAACATCCGCGGCTTGCCTGATAGCTGAAAAAACAGCCTGCTCTACCTCAACACAATCTAGTTCGAATCTCCCCGGCTCAGGTTTCATCACTTTGTACGATGCCGCCCCCGAAGCGAGTTGCACCCCATGTTCAGCATATACCGCTGCCTTACAGGTAGAAGACCCGATATCTATGCCCATCAAACTCATGGATACGCCTCCAAAAAAAAGTAGTTACACCGAAAGAAGAGTATCAGCTGATCCTGCAATGCCCAATTCTTTCACGATCTCCATGACTCTGTGATATACGGCATCGCGTCCTTTGGCTATCGAAAGATTGGCATGGGCTTCATACGCTTGGCGAATATCTGTCCCGATGTTCAATTTTGCGATGCCATGAGAGAAGGCCTCCTTGAGGTAAGGAAGGGCAATTCCTGAACCGCCGTGAAGTACGAGCGGGATATCCAAGGCCTTGTCCAATTCGGAAAGGCGACCGATATGAAGCCTCGCAGCGACTTTTTTCTTGTCGCGATTCGAGGGGCTGATTGCTCCGTGAACCGAACCGATGGCAACGCTGAGCCAATCAACTCCTGTTTCCTTAATGAATTTTTTGGCTTCAGCGACATCAGTAAATCCGCGTCCGCTACTGAACAATTCGTCATAATCAGGCATCGGACCGTCTTCATGACCCATCACGGCACCTAACTCAGCTTCAACCGGAACACTCTTCGAATGTGCCATATCGACTACATAACGCACAGCCTTGATGTTTTCATCCAGTTGAAGACGCGATCCATCCACCATCACCGACTGAAAACCTGCCCGGATCGCACGCTCGATATCATCCATGTAATCGACTTCCAAATGATCCTCATCTATGACCGGGACATGATCAAGGTGCAATCTTGTTACGCCGGGATCGCCTTGTCGAGCGTACTCTTCGGCGACAGCCTCCGGACTAACGGAGAAAAACTTCATCCATTCAAGCCTGGCGACAGCTATAAGGCCAAATGTATTTGTATCGCGCAAAGCATCGACTACCGGTTTCATCATAGGAAGGTGCGGCATGTTGAAGGAAGGGACCACAATATGGTTGCGGTATGCTTTCTCCATTAAGGTTTTAATGTCATTCATCGGGATCCTCCTGTAAGAGATTTTTATGATTCAAGGCCTTGTTGACAGTGTCACGCTGTCGTTCACATACCAAAAGGTTTGGTGTACGTACCCGTGGGCAATCCGTTCCCTTTACTTTAACGACAGAAACTTTGGTTTGTCCAGCAAAACTATCCGTATGTGGCATGTTTTCATCATAGCACTTTCTGCACATCATTACTAATCCGCATGCAACTAATCGAAACATCTGCATTCATCGCATGTCCAAATACCGATATGATGACTGATTAGATAAAAAAACGGGCTGTTTGACCATTAGGTGATGAAATCACAAGGATTTCTCTTGTGAAATTCGTTTCACTAATGTAGCATGCTTATCAGCTGATATATTATTGGATGTAAGGAGGGTTCGTATGAATACCGTTCAAGCAGTACTCGACCAGAAGGGAAAAACAGTAGTTTCCGTCAAACCTAACGATACACTAGCACAAGCGTTGCTTAAGCTCACCCAACATAAAATCGGAGCTGTCTTGGCCCTTGATGAAAACGGAGGTATCGCCGGAATACTTTCCGAACGCGATATCATAAGGCATCTTACAGGAAAGATCGAATACAAGACTACCATACCCGTATCTGAAGTAATGACCAAATGCGTTACCTATGTGAAGCCTCATCAAAGTCTTGACGATTGCCTTCAATTAATGACACAAGGCAGGTTCAGGCACCTTCCCGTCGTGGAGAATGAAAAAGTCGTTGGCATCGTTTCAATCGGCGATGTCGTAAAAGCTACGCTGGAGAACAGGGCCTTCCAGATCGGCCAGCTGGAATACTACATCGCAAACACATATTAATTTCTGTAGCATCTATGTTTCCGGATGATAACCCAGACGGCAATCGGAATAAGTTCCGGTTGCCGTTTTACGTAATCGCTTCTGGATATCTTGTTGCCAAAGCCAACCTTATGTAGTTGAGGAACCTACATTTCTCAGAATCGACGATTTCATTGACCGTCTCATAGCTATAGCTTGAGTATCCCACATTTTCATTCACTGCAAGCTGTTGCCTTATCGTTGTTCCGATGCACACATGAGGAGACCTCAAGATCCTCACAAGTGAAGGAATATCACTGTTCCTGATCCTTCCACCGTGATAATAATGATACTCTCCGGTAGAGATAAAGTTTTCTTGAATCTTCCACTCATCAAACACCAAAAGCACACTTTCCTTAGCGTTTGAAAGATAATAATCCAGCAACGGATATCTACTTGTGCTTATAAACTGGATTGAAAACTCCAACACATCAGTAAGACTATTATAGCCTAATTCAAATTCCCAAAAACTCGTCTTCGGTAACTTCGACTCCATCGCAACATACACCTTCAAGCACTCTAGTATTGATGTCCGAATTTGATATCTTTTACTTTGATCAACAAGCAATTCATTAGGATAAGGAGTCTGTAATATCTATGATAATCTTGTTTAAAACAAAATAGAAACATATATCAAATGTTAGATGTTTTGAAACATATCACATTTGCTAAATTGTATCAATAAGAACTTGAATCAAAAGGATTTATTATCTTTTCATTTTAGTTATCTATATAATATAAAGATACATATATATATGAAATTGAAAAAAATGTAAGAAGTTAATCAATATAAAAAGCCTTGAACAGACCGATAATATCTGCTGGTATTTTGGCATCGATCATCAGGTTGTCCAAGGCTTTGATATCACCCAAAGGCAATCATTTCAATACGACATTAGCTGAACTTCTTCCTCTGTGCATACTGGTAAAATTATCTTGTCCGTCAGCTCCGTGGGCTACCAATATTTTATACGTTTGTCCCGGAACAAATACCGCATCATAGGTATCACCGGAATTCGTCGGAACCGCAAAAGTAATTGTCGTTACCTGGCCTTCTTCCTTGCCTGAAATAATACGCACATTATCAACACCGCCCAAGCTGACGTCAGCACCATGACCGGTATTGCTCGTTCCGTAATCGTCCCTGGCATAGACCATTGTATCTTTCACATACGCGATCACAAAGTCTGCATCTCTCATCATCCGGCTGGGATTGAATCCGATCGCTACCCACCCGGTTGTGGGAGCAGCCATAGTGAATTCTATTTCATCGCCGACGAAGCGCCACTCAACCCACCAATTTTCACCAAATTGAACATGATTGGAATTCTCGCTTACAACCGGTCCTGCCTCGCCATTACCCGAAGCCCACAAGGGCAACGTAAACATAGCTATTACTATCAGTATGAAAAGTTTGGTATGTCTCATACAACCTCCCTATCAATAATACGAAATTTAATCGGGATCAAATCTCCCAATTCCATATGCAGAATATATACATAGGAATATGGGAGCGGAAATAGATTTTTCAATTTTTGTTTGCCATACCTAACATTATACTCTATATTTGTCACATCGAATGGAGGAATTATGGAATTCTTACAACAAATAGCATATCATTACTTTTTTGGGTTTCCGGTAATCGGGTATCTTGGTATTATCAGTTACCTCCTGATGTGGGCAACCGCTTTGGTAATGATCCTTACCCGAAGAAAAATCGTTAAGATTAAACCAAAGGTGCATTTCAGGCTCGCCTATTCAACAGCAATCATCGCAACAATTCACGGTGTATTGGCTGTTGCTGTCTATCTTTGATGCCCGCTGGCCCAGCGCGATGCAATTAAGGTCATAAAAAATCATTGGAGGAATGTTTGTTTTGTGATATCGTGTTTCCAGCTTGTACATAAAGGACACATCATGGCTAAATTACCTCCTGAGATCATCAATGCATGGAAACACAGGGAAGGACCGGTGGTTTTCACCACCGTATCAGATACCGGTGTACCAAACAGTATCTATGTGACATGCGTTAGCTTGTATGAAACTGAACGGATTGTCATCGCCGACAATTATTTCAAGAAAACAAAAGAAAACCTTAAACACAGCAGCAAAGTATGCATCTTGTTCCTGACAGACGAAAAAAAAGCATATCAGTTGACCGGTTCGTTCAGGTACGTGACCGAAGGATTGCTATTCGATTGGATGAAGAGTTGGAATCCAGTCGAACATCCCGGCCATGCAGCGGTTGTCATTGAAGTTACCGCTGCGTTTTCAGGAAGCAGACAATTGTTGTAAGCAGTGGCCATTTATCAAATTCAATAGTATATTTCATCATGGTCCGTACAGTAGAAAATCTTGTTAAGTCCATTGATTGCTTAGCGTTCGCGTTAAGAATTTTAATAATTATATTATCATCAAGGAGGAAAACGAGATGAGACAAAAACACATTCTGCCCATTATTATCGGCATCCTTCTTTGTGCTGGTTCAGCGGCTATTTTTGCTTCTGGGAATGTTGAAATTCGTAATGAACAATTCAGAGCCATTGATCTGAACACTGCCGAGATGGATGTTATCATCGACTCGTACAACGAACTGCAAGGTAAAATTTCGTTGGAATTGCAGAAAATCAACGAAGACCTGCTCAGTGCAAGGCGCTCGGGAGATTTAGAAGGATACCGGCATGCATACGGAAGATTGTTGACCCTTTCATCGTATGCGCTGAGCAAAGACGAGACCGACATGCTTCTCGCAAGAATACTTGCTGAAGAAGAGCCCTTGAAGAAAGATCATGCGACATGGCTGTACGAGACGAGCACATATTATCGCCCGACTCTCAGCATGGAGTATTCGGAGAACGGTGATTCCTGGCGTTACAGCTACACACAACAGATCAGAAGCATGCCCGGATCCGATATCAAGCTGCCCGATACAAGCTCGGTCAGGATCGGGCCGAATCGTACAGGAATATTGGCTGGATGGGGCCTCACACCACACACCATCGATTATGGACCGGGAACAACGATCAAGATGCCTTATACGGACCAGACACTCTATGCGATCTGGCGTAACAGGGTTGTCTTCAGCGATAGCGTCACCGGCACTGAGGTGATGCATGAAGATGTCGATAACGGTGTTGTTGTCGAAGTCCCGTTACTCACGGCACCTGATGACACCTATCGTTTCGCTCACTGGTATGATCCGGTCAATCGTATATCAGTTGCTGAAGAATCATACGCTGTTCAAGGAAACGGTGCGCTATTTGAAGCAAAATGGAAGCAACTGTCTGTCGAGAAGGTCAACACACTGTTTTACGATGCTGACCACCTTCCGGTGAAAACCCAGATTAGCGTGGGATTCAGCCTTCATAACGGAGGTAATACCGATCTTATCGGATTGGTCGCTACCCTATCCTCAGACAGCCCGTATGTCACGATATTGGACAAGACCATATCGATTCGTTCGCTACCTGCCGGTACATACGGAACCAACAACTCAAGTTCACCGTCGAAAACAGAAACGCATATCATCGGGCAAGCAAACACATTCAGGTTTGTCATCGATGCCGATACGCCAAGTAAAACGGTACTGCCGTTTAGTATGACCATAAACGATCGTGACGGTGAAACTTGGACGTATGAATTTTCATTACTTACCAAATGAATCGCTTGTCTGATGGCCTATCGCACCATGGCATCATCGATTACAGATGATGCCATGCCCATTGAAAAAACAATCAAATGGTTTTTGCGTCTGATGCGAGGTACTCCTTGATGGTGTTTGCCACTGCCAAAGGTCCTTCGATCAATTGGGTGAACATGCGTTCTACTTTTTCACCCAATCCATGTTTGTACAGGTCGACGCCGAATATATCGGCCCTGCTGAGCAAATCCTTGAGCTGGTTATGAACCGGTTTTCTATCACCCAATTTGATATCAGCCACATACGAACGCATTTCTTCAAGGTTCGGATCCGGGCTAAGATCGAACGGTTCTCCGTTGTCGTTGACGGCCATCAGATATCTGAGGTATCCGGCAAACACCAGGGGAATGAATGTCAAGAACGACAAGTCCTGTTTGCCTCTGGCGACATATGCTTTGAGCGTTTCTCCAAACCGAACAACAAGTTTCTTTGAAGTATCTGTTGCTATCCGTTGGGGAGTGTCGGGAACAAACGGATTCGGGAAACGTACTTCAATCGTTGTTTTGATGAAATCCGTTGCGTCGATGATGCCCGGGTTGACAACAACCGGCATCCCTTCGATATATCCGACCTGCTCGATAAACGCCTTCAAATCAGGATTCTTCATCTCGGCAGAAATCGATTCATATCCGAGCAGACAGCCATAGATCGCCAAAACAGTATGCAGGGGATTCAAACATGTGCCGACTTTCATCCGTTCAATCTTATCAATCGTTTCCTTATCTGAGAACAACACCCCTACGTTCTCCAACTGAGGCCTGCCGTTGGGGAAAACATCTTCTATCGCCAGATATTGGGTTTCTTCAGCATTCACAAACGGAGCCACAAACGTATTTTTTTTAGTCTGGGTCAGTTCCATGCCTTCCACACCATCATTGTTGAGCAATTCAATTACGGTATCTGCCGGTCTTGGAGTGATCTTATCGATCATGCTCCAATTGAATGAAACCTTCTTCTCATCTGACACGTAATGTCTGAATGCTTTTTCACACAATCCTTGTTGCACCCAAACATCGACGAAAGTCATTACAGCTTCTTTGAGTAACGTACCGTTATGGCTACAATTGTCCATACTGACCAAGGCTACAGGTAGTGCCCCGCTCTTGAACCGTTCACGCAACAAGGAAGCGACCAACCCGATCGTGGTGTCCAACACACCCTGCGTCTTATCCAAATCGGCTTGAATCCAAGGAAGCAATTTCCCGGAGCCGTCTTTAACGGCATATCCTTTTTCAGTGATGGTAAAGGAAACGATCTGTAACGAAGGAGCTGTGAAGATCTCAACCATACGAGCGTATTCGCTCTTTGGTTTTACACTTTCCACTACCGACGCCACGACTTCTTTTTCTATGGAGCCATCGCCTTTCAATGTAATCGCAAGCGAAAGGTTATCATAATCTCGGTAAGCTTTGTCGAGAATCTCTTCGTCAAACGCTTCACTCACTATGATGCCGGTATCTGCCAGTTTCTTATTCAACAGATGTTGTTGAAGCACAGCCGGAAATACCCGGAAGATGTTTCCAGCTCCGAAGTGGAGCCATGTAGGGCGGTCTTTTGTCTTACGGGTTACTGAATCGATATCGAATTCGGGAAGCACATAACCTTTTGCCTCCCAAAAACTTCTCTGTTTCAGGTTTTCTTTGGTCAATTTCATCGCAACACTCCCATTCTGATGATCTGCGGTTATCCGCCACATACAATGTAACCTTAATATTCCACCCTTGTACAGCCATTTTGACATCAATCGGAATACTGTATCACATGGCAAGTTCCTTGGCAGCGGTCCTACTACCGTTTATTCTAGAGCCTGTCCAATTCCAACGCCAGAGAGCAAGTGCGCAAGAATACGGATGTTCAACAGGAATTATTTCACCTGTTGAACATCTTTGCTGGCAGGTATTTGTAATTCGTGTGATTCGAGAAAAATCCGGCCAGCAGGAAAATGCCCGTCTCCGATATACATAATCCGTACTGGCCGGCGAGGGGTTAACTTTTCAGAAAGAAGGCGATTGGAATGAAAAAAACATTTTATCCGAACTGTCCGGCGTAAGAGATAACACCAATTGCTCATCATGGCATCGTGTTATCTTCACTCTCATCACTTCAGCTCTATTATCGATGGTCGCATAAAGCAACACGTCATCATCCTCATATTTTAAAGTCGCTGTCTGGATCACTCGTGTCGATCCGACTTGCGCATACACGCTCACTTTAAAATAATTGCCCGATTCATCAAATCTGGTAATGCTTAACAGCCCCCATGTTTTTTGGCCAAGGCTATAGGCTTCCTGAGCGACCCATCGGGAAGAATCGATGATATCGCGTTCTTGCGTCACATCGACACTTGATGGGTTGTTTTCGCATCCGGTACATCCGCAAATAAGGAATACCGCTGCAAGCAACAACCATATCATCCTTAATTTCATGCGAGACCTCCTCTTTTTTTTGGATTGGTACTCATATCATTGCATGAAATTGTATTATAGTAAATGATAAAATTTTTTTTATTTGTTATATTATAAGTAGTTATATAATTTTAGCTATGTGTGAACGTGCCATAACATCTCTGTTCGATATTGACAACATATTATGACTAACTACCCGATTCGGACTGAGATCATGATTGTTTTGTTCAAAAATCGCCGGCTGCTCGGATAAACCTGCATCCGGATCAATTCGAACTATGATCAGTGTATACTAACAAACAATATTTGTTAAGTTTTATTTTTATATATTATAAAGAATTATATTTGAATAGTTACAATTCTTATATTTAAAATCCTATAAAAGATGATAGACCTATCCGCAATCAGAACCAAATGGTTCGTGTTACGGGTACCGACGAGCATACATTGCAGAGTTTTAGCAATTTAACAATCTCCTTCTGCAGGTATTACAAACGGGTAAATACTTGATACATTCTTTTACCGGATGTGGTTAATTCAATGGATGCACTGACTACCGTTGATCTGAATGAATCAATTCAACAATTTCTCTCATTGCCATCTTGGCTTCGGGTATTGGAAATAATGGAAACACATGATTCATTTTCGGATAAATCCGTACATCGATCTGTGCGTTTTGATTTTTTGCGATGTGGGCAAATTTCTTTGCATCTGCCAAGAATAATTCATGAGTACCCACAAAAAGCGTGATCGGACTCACATGCGCACATGACCCGTATATCGGACTCACTTTGTAATCGTGTACGTCAGTTGCACCGGCCCAAGCCTTTCCTGCAGTTATCAGATAGGAACGCTGCAGCATCGGGTCTTTGGCTTCCAACTCATCCATGTCAGCATTTTCCATCGAGACATCCAACCAGGGAGACAATAAGATCAATCGTTTGGGTTGCGGCAACTGATATTCCTTGAGAGCCTGTGCAAAGGCCAGAGCCAAGCCCCCGCCTGCGGAATCTCCCATGAATATCGTTGCGCATCCACCGCAAATATCCAGCAGCAGTCTATACAACCGCTCGAGCATGCCGAAAGTCTCCGCGTAGGTATGCAAGGGTGCTTTGGGATACAATGGTGCAATTATTTCAGCTTTGGTTTTTTTGGCGAGTCGATCGAGAAATGTCCAATGGGGCAATAACGGCTGCTGTACATATGCTCCGCCATGCAGATAGAGAATCCTCAATGGAGAAGCACTTGCTCCCCCGAGTACGATACAATCGAGTCCGGCCATTTCTACCCGTTGCATCTTGCCGGTCAATCGTAATGCAATCGGTAATTCATAGCGCATTTCATTTTCAAGAGCTTGTTCCGATAAGAATTTTACCGGATCGTCGGGAATCGTGAAAAGCCCATACTTTATTCTGAAAGCGAGTAATCGTTCAGCATACCAAGACGATGCGCTTCGTTGCTCTTTGCGAGCGATAAACACAGAGAATCCATATAAAACCACTACCAAGACCAGTATTATCCACTGCGTAAGTGAAAACATCCGATTCTCCAGTTACTCATCACCGCGATACTTGCTTTGCAGAGTAACGGTCTTGCCCAACATCTGTCAATAATGCAAAAAAAAACAAATCAATGCCAATTCCATATCCGTGACGGTTGTAAGATCAGAGTGCCTATCGGACATTGGGCATCATTGGCCACAGCTTCACATTTTGCCATCAATGCATAAAAAGCAGGAATATTCTCATTCGATAACGACTCGTAGTTCCCTTGCCCTTTACTGAGGATGAAATCGCAGGTATGTAATAACTCCAAAAACTCACCGGAAGCTTGATTCAGTACCAACCCGGGAGAAGCCACACCGCTGGAAACCACGGTTGCGACGCCGTCGATGCCACATTCCAAAGCATCTTCTATTACACAGTCATTCAAAACAGGATATCCTCTGGTGGCGTAATACATCGTGATGTCCGGATAGGTTGCCACCATCGTTTCGAGAAGAATGCGATCGAACAATACTTCACCGGCATTGTCACCTATGACCATCATGCGATCTACATGTGGCAATTGATCTTTAAAAGCTTCATATTTGAAAAATTCAGCTCGTTCGGCGGATGATTGTTCGTTTAACCGGCTGACAATTCGTTCAATTTCACCTTCAACATCAAAATCTGGAGGATAGACGCCATAATCGATGATATTGCCCGCACAAGCGAATTCAATAGCCATCTCGAGGGGATCAGGTGCCGTCATTACGGTCTGCTTCGCCCTCCCATACGCATTCAATGCCAATGCATTGGCTTTTTTCTTGAGTGCCGCATATGGGTCCACGCCTTTCATCTCTTCGGCAAGTGCCGAGAACATGCACATGCCCGCTTCCGCAGGAGACACATCGAAAGGCATCTCTTTCAATGCGGAGCCCAAGCGAACATATACTCGTCTGATTGCCTCTTCATCAAGGGCACCCACCCTACCTGCTTGCAGTACTTGATTAAAAAAACAGGGGATACACGATAATTGGATATTCATGCAGTTAGGTATATCATGTTAGAACAATCGTTGACATACCCCTGTACGAGTGCTCGCTCTTTATTTACTATGGTGGTATGGAAGAACAACAACCGACAAAAGTAGTTTTGATGGCAAATTTCACTAAAGAAGAAGTCTTTGCCGTGATGCGTGCAGTGAAAAGTCAGTTGCCCGCGCAAAGCGAGGTGGCCTTTGCGATGGCAACGGACCATTCTCTTGAGATGAAACTCAAAGACATCGTCAAAGACGTCAGTGAAGAACATGCATACTTCAAGAATAAACAGAGGAAATCCGGTGAAATCCCTACCGGTTCACGTCAAACACCTGATTCGCCTCCATCCGGTGAGCGGTAGTTCCGTCTCCGAGCTGTCCATATTGGTTGTAGCCCCAGGTAAAAACGGTGCCGTCTGTCTTCAGGGCAAGCATGTGGAATCTACCCGCACTGACATGAGCAACATCGTCCATCAGTTTTTTAAATGAAGTTGAATCGATAGCCCATTCGGACCTGTGGGGGCCTGTAATTCCAGTATTATTGCTACCGGCAAACCACAACGAGTTGTCTTCTTTTATGATTAGTGAGTAGGATTCTTTTGCCTGTATGCCCTTAACCCCGTCAGCAATCTTTACGAACATTGCATGGGATGTTGGTTCTGCAAATCCAAATTGTCCTTTTGCATTATTACCCGCAGCATAGAGTGTCCCGTCGTTTTTCAAAATCAATACGTGGGAGCTTCCTGCGGCTACCGCTTGCACCTCATCCGCAACTTGAATCGGTGAGGTAACATTGTTGAAAAATGACTGTGAATTGCCAAGCTGTCCCTTATCATTTGCCCCGAAAGCCCAAAGTGTCCCGTCTGTCTTAATTGCATATGAAGTTTGATTTGCCGAAGCAATCGAGACCACATCCGTCATCACTTTCATCGGGACATCCGTAGATCGCATACTTTCCAAACCAAGCTGACCGTTTACTCCATATCCGTTTACCCATAGGGTACCGTCATGTTTCAATATCATGGTATGTGAAAGACCCGATGCCACAGAACGCACATTGTCTGTGATATATACGGGAGTAGTTTTTGCCATGCTCGTACCATCGCCAAGCTGGCCATAACGATTCTGGCCGCTCGCCCATAACGTTTTATCATTCTTGATGAAGAACAAAGCATCATTATGAGCAGCAACCGCTTGGACATCGCTTCCGACTTGGACAAATTGCCTTGCACTCCGTGCTTCTTGAATTCCATTGTTCCGGCCGGTGCTCCATAACGATCCGTCACTTGCCACCACCAAGGAAAATTCTTCACCCGTAGCAATCATATCGGCTCTCAATTTCGATTCAGGCATGATAGAAAAACGAGCGATTTGATCATAGATGGTATCGTCCAACACACCGATACCAAGCAAATAGAGATTGTCTTTATCCAGATACACCGCCATTTCACTCAAAACATCCACATAATCATAATTCTCATACAACGGTTCATCATAATTGTTTTGCGGACCATATAACGCCATGTAGAGCCAAAACCCGGGGGTATGGTTGGTTATGGCATAGTGACCGTCATCGGGACCCTCAAACACGATAAATGGATCAGAATTGAGAAGCACATCAAAAGGGCTGTCAATATCTGGCAGATATACCGCACCGTCGGCATCAGGAACATAGACTATCGGTTCATCTGAAAACACCGGGCTTACAAAGCACAGGATAATCAGCACACACAGTGAGATTTTTTGAACTCTGGTTAGTTGCATTTGTTTTCCTCTTGTTTATGAACACTAACATGGCAACTCCACCTCTGTAAAACTAAAATTTGTAATATTGTCAAATAATCGACCTTTGTTAAATTTAGGTGAACTATCATATGTTTCGATTTATACTCTTGGCATGCAGAAGCGACAGTCTTTAAAAAGAGTCTTGGCGATTACCATCTTTGTTATTGTTCTCATAGGAAACATCCCGGCTACTTGGCAGAAGATAACAACAGAACATTTTATCTTCATCTTCGAAGATGAGAACCTGCACTATGTTCGACAATTGGCCAGTACCGCGGAGTCGTTATATTCCACCCTTTCCGAACTACTCGACAATCACCCGAAAACATCTATCCCGGTAATCATCGGCACACAAAGCGCTGACGCGTATGGATATTACACGAGTGCTCCCTCTTCGGTCTTTTTATCACTTACGAGTCCTGCCACAAGATTTCTAGGACAACGCAGTTCAGATTGGCTTTCTTCAGTTTTCGTCCATGAATTGACCCATTACCTCCATCTCACATCAAAGAAAGGCCTTTTCGGTACATTGTCATATGTATTCGGGCCCGATATCGCCGTCATACCGAGTAGTTTTATGAGTGGATGGTGGGTTGAAGGAATCACTACCTATGCCGAGACCGCTTTTGTAGAAGGCGGGCGCGGTGAGGACCGACTCTTCGAACTTGAGTTTAAAGCTCCGATAGTAAACAATTCCATGTGGTCGTTGTGGCAAGGAAGTTACCAATCGAGCTACCCCCCATCGGGACGGATTTATAGTACCGGATATGTGATGGTAGCATATCTGATGGACACGTATGGAACATCGGTTTTCGAAGAAATCAACCACAAATTTCTCAGATTCCCATTTTTAGGTCTTTCTTTTCCAATCAGGAAAACGACGGGACTAACAGCCAAAGACATCTTCGCATCAGCTCAAAGCCGACTCAAAGCTTCATTCCCACAAGTCGAGCCTCTGATCGGCGTGACAGCATTCTCACCTGTGAAGACAGGACACTTTTATCTACCCCTACATACCGAAATGGGTTGGATCGGATATGCTACCACACCGGAAACGGGAAGTGCGATAGTCCGGTATGCTGATGACGGTTCGACATTCGAAGTATTGAAACGCATGGTGTTAAGCGATGAATTCTCGTTCGATTCAATTCAGGACGGATCGCTTTGGGCCATTGCAACGCCTTGGGAAAAGACGATCAAAACAGACGGTACCCGAAAAGTCCCAGTCACATACAGTGATGTGTTTCTCTATGACTATGATGCAGATACCTTCACCAGACTCACCTGGAAACAGCAATTGCTACAACCGACAATCGACCAATCAGCTTCATACATCGCAGCTATCGAACCGTTAGGGACCCAATATCGGCTGGTGATAGTAGATGTGGATAATCCAGACGTACCAAGGGTGTTGTACGAACCTACTGACGCGTCTGTTTACGAACCGCAGTTTATGCCTGACGGGAACCATATTGTCGCGATTGAAGTTTCTGATGGGCTCGCGACACTGGTAGTCATCGCCATGGATGGGTCGGCACAACATCTTTGGCCACATGGCGAAGGAGCAATCCATCGACTGAGATGTACCGATGGCTCCCATATAACATTCAGTGCCGACACATCAGGAAGTCTTTCAGTTTATAGTTACAATCTGATCGACAAGACGATATCTTTGATAATAGAAGATCCTGTCGGAGCGATCGGAGCAGAAATCAATGATGATACCATCATCTATGGCACATACGGACCTGATGGGTTTTCATTGAAAAAAACATCACTCGGGGCGATAAAGAGTGAACCGGTACGTTTCAAATCGGATATCAAGAATCCAGACTTACCAGAAATCACAAAATTTCAACCTGTCGCGTATCGAGATTGGCTACGATTTGGATTTTGGTTGCCGACTCCGATTGATGATACAACTACGTACACCGCAGGTATTACCGCCCTGTTTCATTCTCCGTTGGGCAAGCATACTGTATTGGCAACCGGTGGATGGAGCTTTACGGACAATCTGCCGATCACGCAACTTGAATATGTCTATGATGCGGGATGGGGGGTGCTGCAAACGAATGTCGAGGTCAACACTTCACTCTTTATTGAAGAGGCCCGGACTTGGTACCGTGCACATACCGCTACATCCGCACTTTCATTCGTGTTCGCTCATTGGCCCCGTCCCGATCGATTCACGACTTTGAAGGCAACTCCTGCGATCCAATTCACAACGACCGGCACTACTTCCAGTTTTATTGCGGCATACGGGATGCAATTGAGTCGGGGTGATTATGGGTCTTCACGAGCTTTTTTCGGAAGATCGAGCACAAGTGTCGCCATCGGCATGAACGCTATCTTTAATTCAAGCGGCAATTTATTTGAATTCAGGCCGACACTGTATGCTGCCAGGCAATTTGCCCTAGGGAACTCAGGTCATGCGATCAGCGTAGAAATAGCAACTATCGCAACCACCGGACAAGTATTACAAACATACACACTGGCACCGAAGGGCAATGTGTTCGAACCAAGGGATTCAGGAAAAATTAAATCAACGGGAACCATAGGGTGGCACATCCCGCTAGGCCTGTATGACATTCCGATTCCTTACGGAGGTCTAACTGCTATCGGGGCACGGTTGTTCGCACAAACAAGCGCATACTACAACCCAGGCGAGTTTTCATGGGAAAAAGATGTCTATCTCGGCGGAGAGTTACATGTAAAGCTTGCTTTCGGATCAAATGCGATTGCCAGACCCTACATTGGCTTCATGACTCGTATTTCAGATCGGGCGTCCAGAATCTATTTCAATTTGGGGTTCCCGAATACTTCGATTATCAGCTCTCGTGATGAAACCGGTCAGTTCGGCATCATTCCCGTATATGCCTTATCTTTGTAGGTATTCTCAAGACACATCATCAGAACAATGTGATAGAGGTACTGCAGGAAAAACTCCCCTTCGGTCCTAGAGCGATTATCCCTTCCTTCTCGATAAGCCTGTCAGGATTATCACCGAGTTTTGATCCTACTCCATGCCAAGGTTCGATACAAACAAACAAAGGATGTCGCACATAGGTTGTCCAGATACCGAGATATGGAAATCCATCGATAGACATGGTAACCCCATGGGGATAGGTATCTGATGCTAGCGTTACATGTTTTGATGAAAAATTCTTGATCACAATGGCATCATTGGAAAAATTTTCCGCACTCAATGGCTGTAAACCCTCTTCAAACGCACCGTTGGAAACTGTTCCTGAACGATAGCCTTTGGCAATCCCGACCCTGTCCGCCATACTCTTGCGCGCATCGAACTTGAGATAATAATCATCAATGCCTGAACCAGGATTCATCAGGCCAAAATCAAATCCCGGATGGAATCCGATTGAGAAATACATGGTTGAAGTGCCTGTGTGCTCGACTTCAGCCTCTATCCGTACAGTCTTGCCCTCAAGGAGGTAATTGACTCGCAGGACAAAATCAAACGGATAAATTTCTTTCGTCTGACCATTACTTGAAAGAACAAAAGTCGCTGCTTCATTACGCTGTTGCTCAACAGAAAAATGCATGTTACGGGCAAACCCGTGAATACCCATTCCATAGAGCTTCCCATCATATTGATATTGGTGATCGTTTAACCTTCCGACAATCGGAAAGAGCAACGGAGAACGATTTGCCCAATACTGTTCATCGCCTTGCCACAGATACTGGTTTCCAGTTTCATTCAATACCACTGATGCTAATTCAGCTCCCAACTCATCCACTTTAACCGATATTTGATTGTTATTGAGTACTACCATGGTGTTGATTATAAACGACAATCAAAATAGTTTCCACACGGGCAAGTAACCTACCGCTTCGGACTGGAAAACATGGAAGTCACCCAAACAGTCAATTGTTCGCCAAGTATTTTGTGGTCATCTGGATGTAAATGGATACCATCGGGCATCTTGCATTCGCTGATATATGCACTCGAATCAAAGAATTGAACCTGTAATTCTTCAGCGATCGCCTTATATGTTACCGACAGTTCTTTTGATATGAGATGTCTTGATCGATTCACCATAGCTTCGTCAAAGTCTGAATTCACCGGAACAGGCGCGATGATTCCTACCATGGGAGATGTGTTGTTTACGCCCGCCTCACTGTGTAATATGATTTTCACCAATCGTTTCATTCCCAAGGCAATCACCGGAGCCAATACGCCATAACGATAACTGCTATCGTTCGTACCCAACATGACCAGAACCAAATCCAAAGGTTTGTGCGATTGAAGACAGGGATACAAATACTGTGCGCCGTTACGTCCCGGGACCGTCGGATCGTCAAAAACCGTTGTCCTTCCGTTCAAGCCTTCTGGAATCACCTGATAGCCAGGACCAAGGCCTTTGGCAAGAATTGATGTCCAGCGTTGTTCATATTGATACCGATTTTGTATGTCATACGGGTTAAACCCCCATGTATTTGAATCACCATAGCAGAGAATCGTTTTGGTTCGGCTTGTTGTATCCATCCGGAAACTCCTTTTCAGGCATGGTATCACGATAAAAAAAGCCTCACAAGTGAGATCGAAACCGTTTTACCGCCTTTATCACTTGTGTCATCTTCTCTAACGATTTATGATTTTCACATCACACGCACATTTCAGGGAATGTTCAGGTATGAGAAAAACAAGGCGAACCGCAGGAGTTATAGTGATGATGCTGCTAGCATGCAGCTTCAACATCCATGCAATCGGACAAGATTCAAACGTGATCACGACCGATACGACTTTTCTTGAACGCCTTGTCGATGCGACGACTTCCGTTGGTACCATCCTTGAAAAAACATCTGCTCAAGGATTGCCGTTCTATCTTTCGGAAAAGGCTGCGCTGCTTAGATCGGCACAACAAACTATCCATCTATCACAGGCACTCGCACAAGTGTATGGTGATTCACCTGCCAAGTTGATGGACAATATCGTAAGGTTGCCATCAGAAGGAAGTCAGGGCGACTATACCATGGCAATTATCCGTGAATTTTCAGTGCTCCGACTTGAACGTAACCGTGAGATTCCACCAAATTACCTCAGCTATTCGTACGATAGCCATCCTGATGTGCTGTACCCTGGTTTCTACTCGATCACTGTTGACGGGCCTTTGTATGGTTTGAACACGTGGATATTTGCTCAAGACGGTACAATTGAGATGCTTAAAGGCAATGTCTTGCCTTCAGGAGAGTTTGATATTTCAGGGTCATGGTCAATCGATTTCGATGCTGATGGCAACAAAGGCAATATCGTCATCAATGAAATTGCATTGACAGACCTAGACAGTGGCAAAAAAGTAGTATCTTTACCGATTGAAGAACCGGTTTCTGAATTCTATGCTGAATTGTGGCCAAAGGTGATCCCGATTCCGCCGAAAGCTAGAAAACAAACTCTGGTAATAGATATCGCCACGGGTGGGTACCACTCGTTGGTACTGTTGGATAATTACCGTATCATGGGTGCGGGAAGCAACGAAGATGGCCAACTTGGTTTGTACGATACTGAGAAGACTTCGATATTTAAGGAAATATCGCAACCTTTTACCGCAATCGATGCCAACGCACGTTATTCATTAGCTATGCGCTCAGATGGATCTTTGTGGGGATGGGGTGCCAACGAATACGGTCAACTCGGCATCAGCGATTTCACGAGCATCCCCTACCCGGTGAATTTACTCGATGATGTCATGACGATGTCAGCCGGCTGGTACCATTCAATGGCCATCACTAAGGATGGAAGGCTGTGGGCGACAGGAGCCAATCGCAATGGCCAATTAGGAAACAAAACCGCCACCGACAACGCCGGGTTTGTCCCTGTGGCAAGCAATATGAAAGAGGTTGCCTGCGGTGGATATCATTCGCTTGCTCTGGATACCGACGGAGTTCTGTGGGCAACGGGCAATAATGCATACGGCCAATTGGGAGACAACACCCTTGATGCGAAGACTACATTCGTTAAAGTAGCTGAACACGTAGTATCCATTGCTGCCGGAGCCTTTCATAGCCTGTATATAGACAAAGACGGACAGTTATGGGCAACAGGAGCCAATGAGGAAGGCCAATTGGGAAACGGCAATCAGACAGATTCACATTCTTTCATCAAAGTAGCTGACGATGTTGTCACCGTAAGTGCGGGACGCAACCACAGTGCTTATATTGACGGCTCCGACAGGTTATGGGTGATGGGAGACAACCGTTTCGGACAAGCGGATGGATTTGCCTATCAACCAAACGTATGGCCATACCCTGTGATGGAGAATGTCAAGAACGTCTGCTGCGGTTGGTACCACAACATGGTGCTCACCAATGACAATCAGGTGATTACCACCGGTTACCATGGAAGTGGCCAGCTGGGAGTTGACCTGCCCGAATGGGAATCCGGTCCGGTGTTCGTTGAATTACCGTAAGCACAGAAGAAAAGAAACGAAATGTGTGGTTGATGGAGGCAGAGCATGAAAAGAACCTCTTTGGGTCAGGATTCGGTGGTGCTTGTGACAGGCGGAAATAAGGGTATCGGTAAAGAAACCGCCCGTGAATTTTGCAAACTAGGGTGTTTTGTCTATATTTGCGGACGGGACAAGACAACGCTTGAAGCCACCAAAGAGGAATTTCTCAAAGATCACTATTCGATTGAGGCCCTGGAATGCGACATCCGTGATTATCAATCGTGTTCACAACTCATTGCCACCGTTATCACACAGAAAGGCCGTCTTGACGTATTGGTGAACAATGCGGGCATGTCGATGCGTGGTTCAATCGAAGCCTCATCGTGCAACATCATCGAGGAGATGATGAAAGTCAATTACCTTGGCCCTGTGGCTCTGACCCATTATGCTATCGGCCCTTTGAAAAAAAGTCGTGGAAGCATCGTCTTCATCTCAAGTTTGACAGCACTGCACGGATTGCCGGAAGTCGGTCCGTACGGGGCTGCGAAGCTGGCTCTGAAAAACCTTAGCGAGTCATTGAGGGCAGAATTGTATCAAGATGATGTTCATGTCGGCATACTCCATGTTGGATTCACTGACTTTGACAGCGGTAAGGTAATCTACGACAATAACGGAAAACTCATCCCGTTAAAACGGGCAAAGAACCACCAGACACGAAATGAAGTGGCACGACAGGTGCTAGTATGCGTTCGCAGGCGAAAAAAGGAAATGACGCTGACCGCATTGGGCAAGACGGCTAGTTTCCTCTACCGCCACTTTCCGCGGACCAGCGACGCATTGGTTTGTAAACTCTCAGCAAAAAAGTTCTTGGTCGGCAACTGAATCTTTCTTTCTAAAACAACTGGCGATCATAGTGCGACTATGACGAATTGCGGTATCTTGATTGATTGGCCTTGGTTTATGTATGCTTTTACCTAACCGGAGGTTGAAATGGACATTGCAAAACGATTGGCAACTGTAGTTACCCACCGCAGATCTTATAACTATTGGGATATCACTTCGATAGATCCACAGAAAGTGAAAGCCCTTCCCTATTCACTACGGGTCATGCTGGAAAATATTCTGCGCTCATGCGGTGAAGGTAAAACACCATGGAGTACTGTCGAAGCGTTCATGGAGCACGCAAATACGGACTCTGCGATTGAAATCCCATTCTACCCCGCACGAGTGCTGATGCAGGATTTCACAGGGGTTCCTGCCGTTGCCGATCTCTGTGCGTTGCGTGATGCGATGGTTGAAGCCAAAGCCGATCCCAATGCAATCAATCCCGTCATTCCCGTTGATTTGGTCATCGACCATTCGGTACAGATCGATGCGTACGGTACTTCAAAAGCAATCGAAGAAAATGTACGTTTGGAATACCAACGCAATACCGAACGCTACAAGCTCTTGAAGTGGGCGCAGGGAGCGTTCGACAATCTGAGAATCGTTCCGCCGAGTTCAGGTATTTGCCATCAGGTAAATCTCGAGCACCTCGCACCGGTAACAGTTGAAAATAACGGTACGATCTATTGTGACAGCGTCGTAGGGACCGACAGTCATACCACCATGATCAATGGTCTCGGTGTGATGGGATGGGGAGTCGGTGGCATCGAAGCTGAAGCTGCGATGCTCGGACAACCATATTGGATGATTATTCCGAAGGTCGTCGGGTTCAAGCTTTCTGGTACATTGGCTGCCGGTTGCACCGCAACCGATGTGGTGCTTACCGTGACTGAAATGCTTCGCAAGAAAGGAGTGGTGGGATGCTTTGTTGAATTCTTTGGACCGGCTCTGCCAAATCTTACCGTCGCCGACAGGGCAACCGTGGCGAACATGAGTCCGGAGTACGGTGCTACAATGGGATTTTTCCCCATTGACGAACGAACCATCGAATACTTGGAGCTCACGGGGCGTAAGGGTCAAGCAGAACTGACCGAAGCCTTCACAAAAGCAAACATGCTGTTCTACGATCCGACGTGCGAACCTCATTACAACGACGTACTTTCGCTGGATCTGTCGACAGTAGAGCCTTCTATCGCAGGTCCTTCGAGACCCCAGGACAGAATCACGCTCAGTGCTGCCAAAGCCACGATAGGGCATTTGATCGATACCAATCGCTGTGCGGACGTCCAGATCAACGGCGTGAAAAAAACCATCAAAGATGGTGCGGTTGCCATAGCGGCAATAACCAGTTGCACCAATACGTCCAATCCCGCAGTGCTCATCAGTGCGGCATTACTTGCCAGGAATGCCTGTAATAAGTCCTTGAAAGTAGCTCCATGGGTGAAGACATCCTTTGCTCCCGGATCAAAAGTCGTCGAAGATTATCTCAGCGAATCCGAATTGTTGGGATCACTTGAACAACTCGGTTTCAATATCGCCGCTTTCGGATGCACCACCTGTATAGGGAATTCAGGGCCTTTGCACCCTGAAGTGGAAAAAGCACATGCGCAAAACAATCTCCTCTTGTCAGCCGCCCTTTCAGGCAACAGAAACTTTGAAGGACGCATCCACCAACGCGTGGCAGCTTCATTTCTTATGAGCCCGCCACTGGTGGTTGCCTATGCCTTGGCAGGTACCATGCATATCGATTTTTCAACGGACCCTCTGGGAGAGGATGCCGATGGGAAACCGGTGTATCTTGCAGATATCTGGCCCGATGACAGAGAAATAATAGAATTGATGAACAAGCACGTGTCAGCCAAGGCCTTTAGTTCTCGCTATGCTGATATCTTTACAGGTGATGAATTGTGGAAATCATTGGAAATACCACAAGGGAACACCTATCAATGGGACAAGAACTCCACCTATATCGCACGGCCACCATTTGTTGAAGGAATTACCTCCAAACTAGAGGATGTTTCACCGATAAGCAAGGCCAGGGCATTGCTGGTCATGGCCGATTCGGTTACCACAGACCACATTAGCCCTGCCGGATCGATCGACGCCACATATCCTGCCGGTGTCTATCTTGCTTCAAAGGGCATCAAGAAGGAAGACTTTAATTCCTACGGTTCGCGACGGGGAAACCACGAAGTAATGGCAAGGGGTACCTTTGCGAATATCCGTATACGCCAACAGTTGTCAGCGCCGCAGGTGGGGGGATTCACTCGAAAGCTTCCTGAAGGAACATTACTTCACGTCTATGATGCTGCAATGGCTTATATGAAGGAAAACACCGCCACGATAATCCTGGCTGGGAAGGAATATGGTACCGGTTCTTCGAGAGATTGGGCTGCGAAAGGTCCGAAACTGCTTGGGGTACGGGCGGTGATCGCCCAATCGTTCGAGCGAATTCATAGAAGCAATCTCGTGGGCATGGGGATTCTTCCGTTGGTGTTCGCCGAAGGAGAGAGTTACCAATCACTGAAATTGGACGGTCATGAACAATTCACCATAGCATTGCCACAACAGTGGACAATCCAACAACGGCTTGTGATACAGGCAGTGAAACAAGATCGGTCGGTGATTGAATTCAGTGCAATCGCCAGATTGGATTCTGAAACTGAAATCGCCTACTACCTCAATGGTGGAATCCTTCCCTTCGTACTACGCAGCAAGCTGAGTCAAAGCTAGTGCGGAAGCTTGTCGGATTTATTGGATTTCTCGATGCAAGCGGCATGTCCCGGCTTGTCGAATATGTGGGCAACCATGATGTCATCGAGTGTCTCCGATCAGATGTGCTGCTTCAGTTGCAGTGTGCGCTGCGGGATTACCTTGTAGTCGGAGGATTGCCTGAAGCAGTAAACATCTGGCTTAAGACTAAGGATTATCGAAAAGTAGATGCGTTTCTTGATGCGACGCTGGAGTCGATGTACGGCGAACTCGATGTGTCGTATCCCGATGCAAAGGCGCTCTGGAATGAAACTGCGAGCCAACTGGCAAGAGAGAATTCAAGATTCCGCCGATTGCGACCGAGACGTCCGGTTCCTGCATGGCTGGTTGAACAATTGCTCAATCATCTCGTGCATACCGGTAGCGCAACGAAAGTTCATCGGCTTGATTCCCCCAACGAACATTACGAGAACTTTATCCTGCAAAGCCAATTCAAGATCTATCCGCTCGATACCGGATTGTTCAGGAGAATGGCTCGTCTCGGTCCGGAAGCTGTGCTGGAAGATGTTCCCCAGCTCAGCCGATTCAGGGGGACCGTGACAGAATCATACGTATTGCGAGAACTATTGTTCCTCAATGTCCCGATATTCTACTGGAAGGATGGTAATACCGCAGAAGTCGATTTCATCGCCGATTTTCATGGTAAGCTTCTCCCGATTGAAGTAAAAACATCAACTAACGTCAAATCACATTCGTTAGCCCTATACCGTCAACAATACCATCCGCCGATCGCCTTGCGCTATTCAATGTTGAACCTTAAACATGACGATGACCTGTTGAACATACCCCTGCCAATGCTTCATTTCACCAACCAGCTGTTACATACCGATGGTATGAACCAATAATTTTTACGCAAGTGAAGTATGTGCAATTTTGCAATTTGATTGACTTGGTACGATTGCCACCCTACACTTTATCCTGATGGTAATATGGTATGGCAACTTCTCTTGAAAAAATACAATCCGTGATGACCAAGAAGTACGGGTCGGCTTTGGAAATTTCGACTCCGGGATCTTCTATTCGTCTTGAAGGATCTCTTGACACATACCAGATGAAAGTCGAAGCAGGCTGGACTGCCGCACGCTTTGGTTACAAAGCAGTTATAAACGATATCACAGTACCCGATGTCCAAGAAGAAACAATAGCCTGTTCTTCATATGTTGACAACGTATTGGAACGATTGCATTTCGATGTGGCTATCATTGGTGGAGGAGTCATCGGAACATCAATCGCACGGGAACTATCAAAATGGAACATGAAGATCATACTGATTGAAAAGGAAGAAGATGTGGGAGTCCACACATCAAGCCGGAATGACGGGATGATCCATGATGGATTCGCAGCAAAACCAGGTACATTGAAAGCTCTCTATAATGTAAGGGGAAATCGTTTATGGGAGCCGCTCGCATCGGATTTGGGAATCGGTTTTAAACGACCTGGATCATTGCTGCTTTTTTCAAATCCGGCGATGAAAGCTCTCTATCCGCTCATGGCTGACAGAGCAAAACGGAACGAAGTGGACGGATGGGAATTCTGGAGCCGCGAACGTGTGATTGCTGAAGAGCCTTATGTAACCAGCAAGCAACACGGAGGATTCTTTCTTCCGAGTGCAGCGGTGATTTCTCCCTACAAAGCCACGGTAGCCCTTGCGGAAAGCGCCATGCTCAACGGAGCGAAGTTGATGACCTCAACCTGCCTTACCGGATTTGAAATTGAACATAACACGATTCGCAGACTTCACACCAACAGGGGAATTTGTACTGCTTCGATTGTCATCAATGCTAGCGGGAATTGGGCTGACATAATAGCTGAAATGGCTCATGATCGGTTTTTCAGCCTTCATCACCGAAGAGGCACCGAGTGCATACTCGACATGGAAAGTTCCCGTTGGCAACAGCATATCATGAGCATGCCTAGCATTCTCCAAGTTCGGGAGAAAACAAAAGGAGGAGGCATCGTCCTCACTGAAGAAGGTAATGTCCTGATAGGTCCGACAGCGGAAGAGCATCCCGGACGAGAGCAATACACCACATCACCAAGTGATATGATAAAGCTGAAAAAACATTTTACATTGAACAGCAAACTCTCAATGGATCAGATTATCACTTACTTTTGTGGTGTCCGTCCGTGTACTTACGAAGAAGACTTTATCGTCGGTCCGAGTGACAACATAAGTAACCTCATCCATGTGGCCGGTATCCAATCCCCGGGATTGGCATCAGCACCGGCTATAGCCGCTGATGTCGCTGAAATGGTTATCGCAAAGGCAAAGACGTTCATGGAGATACAACCAAAAGCTAATTGGATACCGAAAAGAACTGCCGATATCATCACCAGAAGGCTTTCATTGGAAGCTCGTGACGAATTGATACGCCTCGATCCATCATATGGCAAGATTATTTGCCGATGCGAACAAGTATCTGAAAAAGAAGTTGTCAATGCGCTGCACTCGACCCTACCGGCTACGAGCCTAGATGCCGTGAAACGCCGTACGAGAGTTCAAATGGGGAGATGCCATGGTGGATTCTGCACAGCACGCTGTATTGACATAATTGCACGAGAATTACACATAGATGCCTGTGATGTGGTAAAAAAGGGACCGGATTCTCAAATCTGCAAAGGAAACATGAGCCATGATGAAACCAATCGAATATGTTGATGTCGTCGTGCTCGGTTCCGGTCCTGCTGGCCTGGCAGCGGCTTTTGCCTCAGCCAAACAAGGAGCGAACACTGTCGTACTCGAGCGTCAGGAACGTCCGGGCGGAATTCTCAAACAATGTATCCACGACGGGTTCGGTAATCTACGTTATAACGAAACCCTTACCGGCCCCGAATATGCATATCGGGAAATACAACAAGTCATTGCTGCTCTTGTCCCGATAAGAACCAACTGTTTTGTCGCTTCCGTTGAACACGGTGAGCATCATTTTTTACTCAACTGTATCAGTCCGTCTGGAATTGAAAGAATCAGCGCACGGGCATTGGTGTTGGCAACCGGATGTCGTGAACGGACAGACCGCCAAGTGTTTATCCACGGTGACCGTCCCGCCGGTATTTTCACTGCCGGACTTGCCCAGCGGTTGATCAACATCGATGGTCTCATACCAGGCAACAGAGCGGTCATTCTAGGCTCGGGGGATATAGGACTGATCATGGCAAGAAGATTGAGCATAGAAGGAGTACAGGTCGAGGGTGTACATGAAATACGGCATGAAAGTTCCGGCCTGAAACGAAATATCCAACAATGTCTTGAAGACTTCGATATTCCCCTGTATGTACAGTCAACCGTAACATCGGTCGTTGGATCACAACGGGTAAAAGCAGTGCATGTGGCAGCTGTCGATGTTAAAAACATGCCGATAATGAGTACGGAGCAATACATTCCGTGCGATACCTTAATCCTTTCTGTCGGCTTGATTCCTGAAAACGAACTGGCTCACAGTTTGGATGTGCCGATAGATCCCGTGACCAAGGGACCTGTTGTGGACCACGTTATGCACACCATGGTGGATGGGGTCTTTGCATGTGGCAATTGTGTGCATGTCAGTGAACTTGTCGACTATGTATCGGAATCGGGAAGCATCGCCGGTAAGCATGCGGCGGCGTGGGCTCTTGACGGGTGTGCCGACCGAACACTTGTGCCGGTTTCCCGAGCAGGAAACCTGGCCTATGTTGTCCCACAAATGATTGATACAAGTTCCCCACAACGCAGTGCTTCCTGTTATTTCAGAGTCAGGCACACCATTGAACGCACAACACAACTTCGTATCAACAGTGAAGGGCAACAGTTGGATTGCCTTACATTTGACGAGTTGTACCCACCCCAAATGGAACGCTTCGCAATCAATGAAACAATTTTTTCAAGCATTAAACAGCCATCTGCGGATATTTCGATCGAATTGGTTCTGGTGGAGGCAAGCCATGATTAAAGAGCGTTGCATCACCTGTATAATCTGCCCCAAAGGATGCCGTATCAGCATCTCTCAAATTGATGGAGAACTAACAATTGATGGCTACCAATGCTCTAGGGGAAATGATTATGCTAGGCAAGTTGTCGAGTTTCCCGTACAGATGCTCACCACGACAGTCTCGGCATCGCACGATCACCACATAAGGATTCCAGTGAAAACCACTCGTGAAATCCCAGTTAACACCATCAAGGAGGCAATGCGTAAAATTCGGGCCGTACGCATTGCCCTCCCGGTACGTATCGGTGAGGTCATTGTTGAAAATCTACTCGACTTGGATGTTGATGTCATAGCTACGGATTCAGTCACACCACATAATTGGAGGAATCATGAAAGCTGATAACGAATTGGTCCTTGCCCTTGATTGCGGCACTCAAAGCCTCCGCGCCCTTTTATTTTCGAAACAAGGAACCTTGGAAGCCAAAGAAAAGATCGAATATATCCCGTATGTGAGTGAATATCCCGGGTGGGCCGAACAGGATCCCTTAGTATGGTGGGGTGCTTTGGTACAAGGATGCAATCGATTGCATGAAAAACACCCGGATCTGTGGAAACAGGTTTCTGCGGTTGCTGTCACCACCCAAAGAGATTCAATGATTTGCCTTGACGCTGGGGGGAACCCGTTACGTCCGGCAATCCTCTGGATGGACGCACGCAAGGCCCCATGTCCTTATATCCCGAAAGCCCTGATGAACCTTACCTACAAAGCGATCGGAATGGAAGAAGCAATCTTGCACACCCAGGAAGCAGCTGCCTGCAATTGGATTCGCAAGTATCAACCGGAAACGTGGCATGATACTGCGCAATTTTCTCAAGTATCGGGATATCTAAACTACAAACTGACACATAATCACGTCGATTCGGTTGCGTCACAGATCGGACATATCCCTTTTGATTATAAAAAGCAACAATGGGCTCATCAAGGGCATTTAAATACGATGATGTTCCCCGTAGAACCTGAAAAACTTCCTCATTTGGTAGCTCCAGGAACAATTATGGGAAAAATTACCAAAGAAGCTGCAAAACAAACCGGACTGCCTGAAGGACTTCCTGTGGTCGCTGCCGGTAGTGACAAAGGTTGTGAAACCTTAGGAAGCGGGGTTATCGACGAATCGGTCGCATCGTTGTCATTCGGAACGACAGCAACAGTCCAAACCACCACCAGACGATATGTAGAGCCACTAAGATTCATGCCAGCCTATCCTGCGGTCCTTTCAGGACATTTTAATCCTGAAGTTGAAATATTCAGGGGATATTGGATGATTTCTTGGTTTAAAAACCAGTTCGCCTACAAAGAAGTAACAGAAGCCGAACAAAAAGGCATTTCAGCCGAACGCATGCTTGATTCGTTATTGGAACAAACTCCATGCGGATCTTTCGGGCTTATGATGCAACCGTATTGGACGGCAGGATTGAAACAGCCTTCGGCAAAAGGAGCGATCATAGGGTTCGCGGATGTCCATGAACGGGCACACGTCTACCGGTCGATCATAGAAGGATTGGCGTACGGTCTTCGCGAAGGACTTGAAATGATTATCAAAGCAACGAAAGTTCCCGTGAAGACCCTCAGGGTTTCTGGCGGAGCAAGTCAAAGCGACATGATTTGCCAAATATCGGCGGATGTCATGCGAATCCCGATCGAACGTGGCAGCACGTTTGAAGCGAGCGGGCTGGGAGCTGCTATGTGCGCCGCGACGGCAGTAGGATGGTATCCGTCGATTGGCGAAGCAGTTCGGGGCATGAGCGGTTCGATGGATACGTTTACTCCAATTCCATCCAATGCCGATTTGTATGAACGTTTGTATCAAAACGTATACAAACGAATGTATCGATCATTAGCTCCCCTGTATGAAGAAATAAGGAAAATTACAGGATATCCCGAACGACCCGGAGCCGATAGGTAGGAGACAATATACGATGGCAAGAAAAAAAGACGAATTCGTTCCCGATTGGTTTGAAGACGCTCTTCCCGAACGTTCGTACCGTTCGATATTCAAATGGGGTAACCCGACAAAACACAAACATCCGAACAAACGGTTGTACCGTTTGATGAAGGAAAAATTCCGTTTAGATGATTCATACTTCACGACTAAGGGCGAGATGGGGCTTGAAGAAGTCCCCGAATACATTCCGTCAACACTTGAGCAGCATCACATCGATGCATTGACAGAGGTGGTCGGGACACACAATGCGCATACAGATAGTTATAACAGGCTCAGGGTTGCCTATGGCAAAACGATGGGAGACTTGCTCCGACTTCGAAAAAAGATTATCGAACATGTTCCCGATATTGTGCTTTGGCCTGAGAATCGTGATCAATTGCGAGCCATTATTAATTATTGTGAATCAAATTCTATCGCACTGTATGTATATGGCGGAGGTTCGACGGTAACTCGCGGAGTGGAAGCGATCAGGCATGGAGTTACCGTCGACATGCGTGTGTACCTGAATAAAGTGATCGCTTTTAATGAACAAGACATGACCATTACCGTCGAAGCAGGAATGGATGGCCCGACTTTGGAGCATCTATTACAAAACGCTCCTGACAAATTCAATGCGAAAAGACGTTATACTTTAGGACATTTTCCTCAAAGCTTTGAGTATTCGGTCGTAGGGGGGTGGATCGTAACCCGTGGGGCGGGACAAAACTCGACCTATTACGGGAAGATCGAAGATATGGTATTTGATCAAGATTACGTTTGCCCACGTACTATGGATCTGAAGACGAAAGGATTTCCAAGAAAAGCAACCGGGCCCGATATCGACCAGATCATGATCGGAAGCGAAGGTTCTTACGGGATCCTTTATAGCGCGACACTGAAAGTTCACGTTTTTACTCCTTCCACCACACGACGGTTCTCCTACATCTTCAAAGATTGGGAACACGCAAAACAAGCGGTCAAGGATATCATGCAGAACGAGTGCGGCCTGCCCAGTGTTTTCAGATTATCCGATCCGGAAGAAACCGATATCGCACTGACCCTGTACGGTGTCGGTGGGACATTCTTGGATACATTGCTCGAAATGGCAGGGTTCAAAAGAGGAAAACGCTGCTTGCTACTTGGAACCGCAGAAGGCAAATCATCGTATGCATCGTTGATTGCACGCAATATTCGATCGATATGCTTGCGAAACAAAGCGATGTGGACCTCAGGCTATGTGGCAAAGGCATGGGAACATGGCAGATTCACCGATCCTTACCTCAGGGAAGATTTGCAAGATCATAATATAGTGATCGATACATTGGAGTGTGCGACCACATGGTCACAGCTTGAGCACGTATATGATCGAGTACGCACGTATTGCCACAATCGACCAGAGACGATCGTCATGACCCACATGTCCCATTTTTACCCGCAAGGATGCAATCTCTATTTTATTTTCATCGCAAAAATGGAAGCCCTCGAGGAGTATAAGGAATTCCAGAAAGGAATCTTGGACAATATCCATCTTTCAGGTGCTGCGATAAGTCACCATCACGGAATCGGTAAATCGTTCGCACCTTGGTTGCAGGCAAATATCGGGAAGGAATCGCTGGATATCTTCAAACATCTCAAAACATTTTTCGACCCGAACAACATCCTCAATCCGGGAGGGACTTTAGCGCTGGACCTTGAAGAAACAGAGTATCGGTTAACTCAAGATACTAGAAACTGAAGGTTTAATTTTTCAATTATATCGGATACATTTATGCCAAGATAGGAGTAACTCAAGTTGTCAAGGCGCCCTCTTTTTACAGTACTGCGTTATATTTTTCTCATCATACTGGTAGGGTTAATCGGATTTGCTGCGTTCTTACTCTTGGGAACCAGGGAAAAGACCGTGTATAACGCTCCTTTGCCACCGGTTGTTATCGCATCGCCAATAAGCGGGAACCTGGAAAAAAGCCTGATGGTATCTGGTACGATCCAAGCTGAATCCCTTATCGCAGTCATTCCTTTCGTTGCCGGCACCATCGAAACCTACCATGTTGCAGAAGGTGATGTGATAGAAGAAAACACGGTTATTGCCACTATCGATTCGGAACCGTATCGTCAACAGGTTGCCCAAGCTCAAGCAGCATATGTGGTTTCCCAGGCCACTTTCGAACGAATCGATCGGCTGTATGCGGCCAAAGCCGCAACCCTACAGAGTTTTGAGCAGGCAAAAGCACAACGCGATGCAGCGAGATCGCAACTTGAATTAGCACAATTACAACTTGGGCATGCCGATGTGGCAGCTCCTATCACAGGCACCGTAATCAGTATTCCACTGGCAAAGGGCAACGTGGCTTCTAATCAGCAACCTGTCGCGATCATGGCGGACTTGAATTCATTGATCATCGATCTCAACATATCTGAGCGGTATTATGATATCATACGATCGAATAAGGACAATTTGCAGGTTAAAGTATCACGTACATCAGCATACGGCGAATCCGTAGAAGCCCTTGCGGCCATAGTACATATCAGTTCATATATCCAGCCACAATCCAAGACATTTGCGATCCGTTGCCGTCTGACCGAGGGGTACGGTCTATTTAGTCCTGGCATGCATGTGAGCGTACAACTCGTCTATGAATCGTATCTAGATGTACCGCTTCTCAGGCAATCGGACAGGACCATCGACCAAAACGTGTACATTTATGAACCGGACACTCAATCCGCAAAATGGCAAGCTTTGGTACCAATAGCAGAAAACGATCAATTTTTCATTGTCCCCGAAGAATTGGCTTCCTATCAATTCATTGTAGATGGACACCATACTGTGTTTGACGGACAATCGGTTACCGTAGTCGATGTTCGGAGGGAGTGAGGAATGCGGATTTCTCATTTTGCCGCTCGTCATCCGGCGGTAATCGGCATGTTGGTAATCTCTCTGACAGTATTTGGCATCTACAGTTTCATCGGAATGAATATTGAATTCATGGGAGATCTCTCGCTGCCCTCAGTCGAAGTAATCTCGATATACCCCGGTGCAGGAGCTCTTGATGTAGAAGATGATGTAACTTCAATTCTAGAGGAAAATTTAGTCACATTACCCGACTTCAAGTCAATCGATTCAGTAAGCAGCGATTCTTTCAGTTGGATTACCGTGACGTTTCGCGACGGGATCGATCCTTATGCCAAATTACCTGAAATCCGCGACCGGATTCGTCAGATCTCCACTAGCCTTCCTTCAGGATTACAAGGAGAACCGACAGCGATTGTCGGAGGTGCCACGATGCTCCCGATTTTCATGTTCTCGGTTGAAGGGGGCAGCGATACCGGCCGTATCACAGATTATTTGGAAACATCGGTGATTCCGCGATTAACCCAAATTCCGGGGGTAGCGAATGTAGAAATCGAGGGTGGCAAGCGGTTACAAATGATTGTCAAAATGAAAATCGAAGAATTGCAATCCAAATCCATACCTGTGCTCCAGGTCCAACAAGCAATCATGGCTTCCAATACCCGACTGCCTGCTGGAGAAACAATTTACAGAGGTAATCGCACCGATGTTCGATTCGATGGCTCATACGAATCTGCACAAGATTTGGAATTCTTACCTGTGGGCTCTGACGATCAAGGAACGATCATTCGCCTTTCGGATGTGGCAGATATATCATTGGGGTATGCAGAAGAGGAGTATTACGTCGATTCAGACGGCAAACAACTTTTGGTAGTCTCGGTTACAAAGCGTTCTGATGGTAATACGCTTAACATCGCTAGCCAAATCAAGAGCATCGTGACTTCGATTGAAGAAGAATCGAACGGAGCACTGACATGTACCATTCTGTCGGATGATAGCAGGAATGTAGGTTCATCGCTTACCACGGTGGTGACCTCAGGTCTCATTGGAGTCCTGATGGCAATCATCGTTATCTTCTTATTCCTTGCCGATACCCGTGCGACACTGATCATTTCATTTTCGATTCCTATGAGTATCCTGTTCGCTTTGATAGGGATGAAGCTTGTGGGAATCAGCATCAACCTGTTGAGTCTTTCAGGTATCGTAATAGCTTTGGGAATGGTAGTGGATGGATCGATTGTCATGCTCGAGCAAGTCTACCGCCACTACAAAAGTGGTCAAATGGATGTAGAGAGTTCGATTATCAAAGGTGCAGATGAAATCGGATCTTCAATCCTCGCATCAACATTGACCACGATCGTCGTATTCATTCCGATAACATTCTTACCGGGCATAGTGGGGTTAATCATTAAAGATGTTGCAGCCACATTGATTTTGGCTTTGACAGCTTCATTGATAGTTGCCTTGATAGTAATTCCTTTTTTGCTTCGAGTTTTGCTAAACCCCCTAAAAATTAGCAAAAAAAGAAAGAATTTTTCAGAAAAACCCATGGTTATGGTGGAACGTGGATATCGAAGAGTTATCGCATGGAGTTTGAACACTCCTCGTTTCGTGCTCATCACATCGGTAACCGTATTACTGTTAACTGTTTTCATCGCCAGCTTTTTGGGATTTACTTTCATCCCATCGACCGACAACGGTGATTTTTATGTCGATATGCAATTTGCCCGTGGGACAACTTTAGAGGTAAGCCGTGAAAAAGCAATGTTAGCTGAGCGATTGATAAGAAAGGTCGTTCCTGAAATTGAAACGATGATGATCACATCAGGGAAAAATTCGGGATTCGGATTCAGCACACCGGAACAAGCCAATGCAAGAATCCTGTTGATCGATCCAAAAGAACGTTCAAGAAGCGTCCATGAAATCATCCTTGATGTACAGCGACTTCTCAGTGCTTCATTACCCGGGACCAAGGTAAAGGTGACTAACGGCGGATACGATAAATTACTCGGCTTTGTCTCAGGCGGTGGCGGGTATGGTCTTACCCTTATCGGGGAAGATCTGCCGCTCTTGTATGAAGAGGCAAAAAAGATCGAACAGGTTCTAGCAAATGATCCGGATGTGATTTCAGTTGAGATCGACACTTCTTTCGATTCGAACACACTGGTAGTCGATGCTGTCCATGATCTGATGGGATCGGTCGGCGTGTCCAGTTATGAAGCGGCACTTACCACAAGCGTGCTCTTTTATGGTACTGATGTAGGACAATTCACGCACAGTGACCAAAAACGTTATGACATCCGCTTGGAATCAAATATCAACGACGAGCCCCTTACTTTACAGCGTCTGGCGTTAGTTTCCTTACCCACACTGACAGGAGACAACGTGGCGTTAACCGATATTTCAAATGTAAGAACCGAGCGCACAGTTTCTCAGATCAACCATTCTCAACGGGCTAAAACAATCACGATTTCTGCAACATTGGTCAGTGAGGATGCCTCCGGCATCAATTCACGGATGAATGCCTATCTTGAAGACTATCAATTTCCGCAAGGTATTTCATCAAAGAAAGGAGGCATTATTGAACTGATCGGTGATTCCCTTCAACCGCTAGCATCCGCACTTTCAATCAGTCTTTTTTTAGTCTATGCAGTTATGGTGATGCAGTTTGAACGTTTCAGGCAACCATTGATCGTCATGGTCTCGGTTCCTTTCTGTTTTATCGGAGTCGTTCTAGGATTGCTGCTGTTCGGTTCGACTGTTTCTCTTCTTGCTGTTACCGGAGTGATCGCCCTAGGAGGCATCGTAGTGAACAATGCCATCATTCTGATTGATTATATAAATTTACTGAGAAAACGAAACGGCAAGAAAGCGATCATCTATAATGCGACGTATGAAATCGATGTACTTGCCCATTGCGTTGTGGAAGGTGCATCGTCAAGAATCCGACCGATATTGATGACCACGCTGACAACGATTTTCGGTATCATCCCATTGGCTATTTCTACCGGTCAAGGGGCAGAAATCTATGCACCGTTGGGACAAGCGATCGCAGGCGGACTTATTACATCAACAATGATTACATTGCTGATCGTTCCGGTTTTGTACTACATCACTGAACGAAGAAAAATTATGAGAACCTCACTTCGTTCAAGATCAAACGAGCTGGAGTTGGAGGATGAAAATGAAAGTTAAAACATTTACATATCATGTGAATCTCATTATTTTTGCAATAGGGCTTCTACTTTTTTCAAGCTGCTCGTCGGTGTTCAAAGCCGGATTGAGTGGTTCGGTTTGGGATAGCCAAACCGACAACGGGATCACTGGTATGGAAATCTATGCTTATACCAATGAAAAAGTACGCGATGCTGATTATGCATCGTGGACCGGAAGCCCAAACACATCTTCATCATATGTGGCAAGGGCAACTAGTGCGCAAGACGGCTCATTTACCATAAATAAAATAGCATGGGAAACTTTGACACCCCAGTTCGGGAAGAGCGGTGACTATCGGGAAGTGTTTCTGCTATTTTACCATGAAGACTATGGCTTGCATAAAAACAGCAAACCTATCTGGATTACCAGTGACAGTACCAACGAGTCAATGGTCAACGAACGATTCACCACGGTCAACCAGACGACCACCTTGGTTATCAGTATTGTGGATGTGGGTAGCGACCAGGTAATCAACACTCCGATGGACTTGCATATCACCATACCGCAGCAAGAAGATGACACCGATCCTGACGAGAAGCAGGCTACCGTCACAGGAACTGGCAATGTAGAGGTAACATATCCGAAAACCTTTACATCGCCGAGTGTAACTATCGAAGCATCATTGCACGGATCGGACTGGATCCAATGTGATGAAGACGGGACCATTGTTGGAACCGCTTTGAATCCGCTGCCGACGCTTACCGTCGCAGGGCAAACAACCACTATCACCGTATACATGAAATCGACACGATTGTCATATCCTTCAATAGGCGGGAAACTTGATTTTACCCAGGATGCTCTAGAAGATTATCTAAAGATTTGGCTTGCTTATAGGGATACCAACGGAAAGATCAGGAAGTTTGACGACCCGTCAGCTGAGACAACCACGACCTTCCAAGCTGTATCTACCGATGGATCGGTGATCAACCATGGGTTGTTCAGTGGCCTTGGAGAAGGAATGACGTGGACCAATAACACGTACGCAGGAACATACGATACGAAGCAAATACTGATCATCATAGATGCGACTTTTGATTCGTCTAAGGTTATCAGCGGCAAGGGTAATAATGTTATTGATGAAAATGACTGTTATCTCGCTATAGATATCGCATCAAATTTGACGCAGGTGACCGAAGTATTACATTCGGGTAATGTACATCAGATTGTGGCTGGAGATTTATGAAAAGAATCAGTCTATTCATCAGTATGATCTTATTCTGTTTCATGGTGTTGCCACTTCATGCCGATGGCAGCTATACCTTTGATGATCTTGAGAAGGCGATGTTTGCCAACAATACAGAACTGAGAGGATTGCAGGAGGAACTTAACAGAAGCCTGCTCGATGTGAAGGATGCCAAAGCGAATCGTTGGCCGACGATCGATGTCGGAATATCTGCCACGTACATGGCCAATCCTCCGGTAGGGCCTATTGTCCTTGATCCAGATGAATTGATGGGTATGTTTGATTGGCCATCAGGTATGCGCCCTACGATGACAGGTGATTATGTGAGTCTCTACGAAGGTATGGAATCGACTCAGTATCAGTTCGATGTGACCATCACCCAACCATTATTCACATGGGGAAAAATTAATACGTCTATCGATCTTTATAACAATCTTGCCAAGGCCAAGACACTTGAAATCAGTGAACGTAGACAGCGATTGACGCATGAGTTGACTGCTTCTTTGGATGGTTGGTATTACCTGACCAACATGAGCACCTATCTGAACAAACAGCGGGTAGCAGCCACAAGATTAATTGAGCTGACCACTCAGGCATTTGAAAATGGATTCGTTTTGGAAATCGACGTATATAAGGCGAATGTTGAAATTGCCGAACTAGATGTTGCCCTCGCACAAGTGGAGCACGAGCGTCAGAAGATTCTTATACAGCTGAGGACCCTGACCGGTCTTGACACCCTTGATGGTAGTGAAATTCAGCACCGGGCAAACCGAGAATCTTATCGTCAATTATTAGAACAAGACATAGCAGCGCTGACCCAGCAATCCACCGCAGCATACCGACCGGCGATCGCAGCTTTGTCGATCATGGAACAAGCTGCAAAGCTGGGAGTCCGATTATCAAAATCCTCACTGTACTGGAAGCCCGATATCGCATTGGTTACGTCAATTGGGTACGGTGGATCTCGCTTCCCTTTTATTGAAAAAGACTGGTACAGACAAAATGATTACTCATTCAATGTCTCGATTGGTATCAAGAGCACAGTATGGGACGGTGGAAAAATCTTGAACGATATCGCACGTAGTCAATCCAATCAATCTACCGCTTCTATCGAAGCATCGAAAGCCAAGCAGCATATCGTCCGGACAATCGAAGAGCAGTATTCAGCACTCGGCCTTGCGTTGACCACCGCTGATTGGCATGCTTCAAGGATTGTGATGCTTACAGAAGCACAACAAATTGAGCAACAGATCTTTGACTCGGGTTATGGCGAAGAGACAAACGTCCTCACGTCAATCATCGATGTCCTGACAGCTCAGGTAGCATACGAAAGAAGTCTTCTTGAAGCAGCGATCTGCTATCATACTATTAAAGCCCTTGTAGATTAGGCGGTTCTTTCAATCGGCAGATAATCGATGACATTCGTAGTATATGTGCCCTCCATATCATTATTCATGGAAATAACTGATGCGGCACTCAAGATTGCTCTTGAGTGCCGCTTGGTAAAATTGACAATCCTATGTTAGATGATGCCCCTAGGCGTGTAGCGGGTATGCAGCAGATGATGTGATTTCAATCCCAATGGCTGGCCGAGGAATTCATCATACAAAGCCTTTATCTCGGGGTTTTCATGGGATTTGCGGATTCCAAGGTTGATATCTTCCTGATAGATTGATTCAGCGCGTTTCTTTCTGATTTCCCATGTTGTCGGAATAGGTTGCCCTCCTCCGCCAAGACATCCGCCGGGACAAGTCATGACTTCAATGAATGCATACGGCGATTTCCCATTCTTTATTTCTTCCAATACCTTGCGAGCGTTGGACAGAGTGTGAGCCACTGCGACTTTCACCGGTGTACCGTTAATAGTCACTTCCGCTTCTTTTATACCTTCCATTCCTCTTACATCTTTAAAATCAACTTGTTCCAAACTCGTTCCGGTGAGCACTTCATAGACTGTTCTCAGAGCAGCTTCCATCACTCCGCCGGTTGCACCGAATATTACTGCGGCTCCGGTTGAGGTTCCTAGCGGATTATCGAATGGTTCTTCGGGTAATTGTGCAAAATTGATTCCGACTTCCTTGAACATCCTGGCCAACTCACGAGTCGTCAAGGCATAATCAACATCAGCGAAACGTTCTTCATCACAAAGATCAAGCTTCTCTTTCCAGTACTTAAAAGCCCCATCCATCTCACTGCGGCCCGCCTCATATTTCTTCGCGGTACACGGCATGATCGAAACAACCCTGAGTTTCCTAGGGTCAATATTCAGTTTCTCCGCGTAGAATGTCTTTGCCACTGCTCCGAACATCTGTTGGGGAGATTTACAGGTTGAGAGATGATCAAGTTGTTCAGGATAGAAGTGTTCGATGAATTTTATCCATCCCGGGGAACATGAGGTTATCATCGGTAATGTTCCACCGGTTGACAAACGTTTGATGAATTCATGGCCTTCCTCGATAATCGTCAAATCAGCTGCGAATTGGGTATCAAACACTTTTGAAAATCCCAAACGTCTGAGTCCGGCTACCATTTGGCCAGTTACCAGCGCACCATAATCCATGCCCATGGCTTCGCCGATTCCAACCCGAATTGCAGGAGCTGTCTGGACAATCGTTATCAAATCCGGATTTGCGATGTCTTTCCAAACTGCTTCCACGTCTGATTTCTCAATGATAGCTCCTGTTGGGCAGACAAGCGCACACTGCCCACAGTTCGTACAAGCTACGTTTCCCAATCCTTTGTCGAGAAATGTGGTGACTTTACTTGAAAGTCCCCGTCCCGTGAAATCGATGGCATGTACGGTCTGGACTTCAGCGCAGACAGCGACACAACGTCCACAGAGAATACATTTGTTTGGATCGCGAATGAGTGCAGGTGAAGAAATATCCAAAGGAATTTCAGCTGTCTTCGTTCTCGGGAAACGTGTCTGCCTTACCCCCAGTTCATATGCGAGACTCTGCAATTCACAATTTTGGTTTCGATCGCAATTCAAACAATCTAACGGATGGTTTGCCAGCAGTAATTCCAAATTTGTTTTTCTTGCTTTCCTCACTCTTTCCGTGTTGGTATAGACCTCCATATCAGGCCATACGCTATAGGTGCATGAACGTAATAGCCGTTTAGCCCCTTTCACCTCGACAACACAAATGCCACACGATGCATTTGTTGATACATCGTCCAAATGGCACAGTGTGGGAACATTCACTCCCGCAGCCCTGCAAGCATTGAGAATCGTTGTCCCTTTCTGTACTGAAATTTGTCGGGAATCAATCGTTACATTAACATATCCTTCTGCCATTTGGTCACCCCCTGGCCGACAATCTAATATCGCATCGCAAGCATCTTGTCGCTTCCAATCTCGCTTGGTCTCCCATATATCCACGGTTGATCTCCTGGAAATTCCCCCGTCGGGATGCAACACTCAAGTGCCTTGGCTCAATCTGCTTAGTCATCACTATCTCGGTCGGCGGTTCGTGGCTATAGTCAAATGTTTTGAATAATTGGTCGAATCGTTTCACACCCATTAGTTCGAAATCGATGAAGGATGCTGCTTCACGAGCCAGCCCCATCGCTTCTGCGGCTGTTGAAGGTCCGCTTACCATATCGCCAGCGGCATACACGCGTTCGCGATTTGTTTTGTATCGATACGGCTCGACACACACGGTACCCCATTTTGTCGTTACGATCTTTTCCCTCTCCAACAATCCGCTATCAACGCGTTCTCCGGTGGCTATGATGACGTTATCACACGCTATGTCTCTGGTTTTCCCCGTCTCAATCGGTTTTCGTCGTCCAGAGGTATCAAATGTTCCTCCTGTCATTTCCATGACTTCCAACGCGATTACCTTTCCTTTGGCATCTGCTTTTATCGATAACGGAGCCGTGAAGAACTCAAAATTGATGCCTTCTGCCACTGCTTCTTCGATTTCCAATTTATTTGCAGGCATCGCATCTCGAGAGCGCCGATACACGACAGTAACGTCGGTGCCGACTCTCCATAATGATCGGGCAGCGTCGATCGCGACATTTCCACCTCCGATGATCACCGCTTTCTTTCCGACCGATACCCTGCTTTTCCGCTCTAACGTATCCAAAAGGACTGTTCCCTGAATCACGCCCTTATATTCTGTTCCGGGAATAGGAAGGTCCATGTGTTCGTACGCGCCAATTGCCAAGAATACCGCATCGAATTCCTTTTCCAGATATTCGAGGTGAATATCTGTCCCCAATCGTTTGTTGAACCTAAACTTAACACCGAGAGCTTTGTACAATTCCAATTCCTTGTCCAGCACTTCTCTCGGCAAACGATAAGCAGGAATACCGTATCGCAACACTCCTCCGGCTTTAGGATTGGCATCGTAGACAATAACATCGTGACCTAAACGAACGAGATAGAAAGCTGCGGCAAGACCCGCAGGTCCGGCACCAACAATCGCTACTTTTTTTCCTGTGGCAGGTTTTTTCTCTGTCATCAGCGTCTCATAGATTTTCTGTTCGCTTCCCATCTTGTATATGGTATCGGCGAGATATCTATGAATTTCTCCCTGATGGACAGGAGTGTCCACCGTTTCTCTCCGGCATCGCATCTGGCAATGGAAGTGACATATCCGTCCGATCGTTCCTGGCAACGGATTGTCCCTGATTGTCGACTCAAAAGCTTCTTCCAACCGATTCTCTTTAAGTAATTCCAAATAAGCGGGAATATTCATGTGCATCGGACAGGAGTTTACGCAGAGCGCATCAAACAATGCTTCACACACTCCCGCCGAGCAATGCTGGCGAAGAATATGCTCTTCGTACTCATTCCTGAAGTACTTCAAGGTTGTCAGAACAGGATTGGGGGCTGTCTGACCGAATCCACACAAAGCGGTATCCCCGATTGAATTTGCCAGACTCTCCATGAGGGTCAATTCCTCTTGGGTTGCTTTGCCATTGACCACCTTGTCGAGCAACTCAAGTTCCTGTGCCAGCCCTTCCCTGCAAGGAACGCATTTCCCACATGATTCATTCTTGGTGAACTCAATAAAATAACGTGCCGTGTCTACCATGCAGTTGTCTTGATCCAGTACGACCATACCGCCGGAACCCATGATGGCCCCGATTTCTGCCAACGATTCGTAATCAACCGGCGTGGAGAATTTGTCAGCCGGGATACATCCCCCTGAAGGTCCACCAGATTGAACAGCTTTTATCCGCTTTTCTTTACCTGCTGCCCCGCCACCTATTTCATAGACCAGTGTCGATAACGGTTCTCCGAGGGGTAGTTCTACAAGACCTGTGTTCTTTACTTTTCCAACAAGCGAAAATACTTTTGTTCCGGGACTCTTCTCAGTTCCCGTAGCCTTATACCAAGCACTTCCTTTCCCTATGACCACGGGAACATTACACCATGTTTCGACGTTGTTGATATTGGTCGGGCATCCGAGATATCCTTTCTGGGCAGGAAATGGAGGTCTGGGCCTGGCTCTTCCCGCATATCCTTCTATCGAAGACATTAACGAGGTTTCTTCACCGCAAACGAATGCGCCGGCTCCTTTGACCACGCTTAATGTAAAACTGAAATCTGAACCGGGAATGACAGAACCGATCAATCCCAGTTCGGTTGCCTGTTTAACTGCATTGGTCAGTCGTTCGACCGCCAGAGGATATTCAGCCCGTATATAGATGATCCCTTCTTGTGCACCCATCGCATAAGCACCGATCATCATGCCTTCGATGAGCATATGAGGATCGCTTTCGATCTCATTTCGGTTCATGTAGGCACCGGGATCTCCTTCATCGGCATTGCAGATGATATATTTCTTCTCTCCCGGAGCCTTCCGGAGAAGTTCCCACTTGATACCGGTCGAGAATCCCGCTCCTCCACGGCCGCGCAACTTCGCATCCTTCACTTCTTCTACCACAGCCTCCGGTGTCATTGTCCGCACTGCTTTCAGCAATGCAGCGTACCCGCCGACAGCGATATATTCGGAAATGGAAGAAGGATCGATCAATCCGGCATCGCGCATGATCAGTTTCATCTGACGCTTGAAAAAAGGTACTTCATTCCATTCGGGAATATCTGGATACCCTTCACCGTATTCAACGACCGTGCTTAAATGATCCCATTTCGAAATCTTGCATAACACCAATCGCTTGGGGAGTGTGCCCTTCTCTATTCCTTTGAAGATCGCAGTTACATCTCTTTTTACAACTTTATGTAACACCAACAGTGGTTTTCCGGGGAAATAAATGTTTACCAGGGGTTCATCCGCACAATAGCCAAGGCAACCGACTTGGCGTAACTGTATATCCAAATTACGTTCCGCTATGGTTGTGCGGAACGCCTCAAATAACTGGTCAGCACCATTTCCGATCCCACAAGTTCCCATTCCAACAGCAATAGCGGGAGTTTGCGGACGAATCAAACGTTGCCCTATGTTTTTAAGCTCATCAAATCTTGCATTCATGATTTCACCTTCCTTGACGCAAGCTTCTTAAGCAGGGTTTCCAACTTTTCGCTTGTTACGTTGCTATAAATTACTTCATCGATTGCTATCACGGGAGCAAGCGCACACTGTCCGAAACAAGCTACTGTCTTGACCGTGAAGCGCATGTCTTCGCTCGTGAAAGACCCTGTTTCTCCTTCTTTCGGCTTTATACCCAACCGTAGCAGCACATCATCGAGCAACATCTTTGAGCCACGCGTATGACAAGCTGTCCCCCTGCACACCGTGATGGTGTGATCACCTTGCGGCTTCAAGTTGAAGAATGAGTAGAAAGTGACGATCGAATAGATTCGAGACAGCGGTACGTCCAGACGTTTGGCAATATGGCGCAATACCGGTTCAGGCAGGTACTGGTGAGGTGTGATTTTTTGCGCCTCTTCCAGGACGGTCAACAACCGTCCCGGGCTGTCATTACATGCATCGATGATGGCATCATATGCAACAGTGTCGAAATACGGCGATTTCGTTGCTTCCACAGAGCACCTCCTAATATATGGGCATGTGTATGTGAACACTGAATTACTTGCCATTAGCGAAATGAATTGCAAAAATCGATGAAGTTCAACGTTATGTTCCATAATATCATCTAATTTCCATTTTTCAACAATTTTATAAACTTAATAGTAATATATTAGTTGATTTTTACCATATTATCCCTAATTAATATTATACTATTCACATTATTATGCGTTTTATACGAAAAGTGGTTTGCATACAAAAAGTGACGTTCTATCCGAATCCTCGTTTTTTCCCTCTTCAGTCCTATTGCCGAATATGCTAATAGTATTGATTAGTAAACAAACGTATAGTATAATGCTCACATGGCAACCATCTTGATCGGAACATCAGGCTACAGTTACACGGAATGGGTCGGTCCCGTATATCCGCCGGGAACGAGTCAGGGCGAATATCTCAATCTTTATGCACAGATGTTTTCTACCGTGGAGCTGAATTTTAGCTATTACCGCATGCCCACCGCAGATCAAATGACTCGATTGCTCGATCAGTCGGGCACACAGGTCATGTTCTCCATCAAAGCCAATGAGAGTCTCACCCATACGATTGATCCGGACACATGGAAACAACAGGCTAATGCATTCATGTCTGCGGTTGAAGTCCTCGCCGGGCATGATAAGCTCGGTGCGGTATTGCTCCAATTCCCATACTCGTTCCACTACGATCCGGATCGGCGGCGATACCTTGACGCCGTGCTCCGTCATATGGGATCACTTCCGCTGGCTATTGAGTTCCGGAACGCGCAGTGGTACAACAACCGCACATTCCAGGCCCTGAGAGAGCGTAATGTCGCATTGGCTTCGATTGACTTGCCGGCATTGAAGGGATTACCGCCGGTTGTCGATGCCAAGACGGCCGATATCGCTTACATACGCTTACACGGAAGAAATGAAGAGACCTGGTGGGGATCGGATGCCGCCGCCCGTTACGATTACCTGTACAGCAAGCATGAACTAGAGACTTGGGTGGAACGAATCAGGGCAATCGCACAACAGGTGACCATGATCTTCATATACTTCAACAACCATCGCAGGGGGCAAGCAGTCGCCAATGCAAAGACTCTTTTGCAGTTGTTGGGAAAGGACCGCGATTCATGATGCCACAATCAAGTATCGTGCACTTGAACATAACTGACTTTGCCGCTGCAATCGCCATTGCCAAGGACAGAAGTCTGGCAGACGTGCCTTTTGTCGTGGCAAAGGCAGGTGCCGCAAGAGCGATAGTCTTGGCAGTATCAAACAAAGCCCGTGAAGAGGGTATCTATTCTGGTCTACCGCTTACACATGCACAAAGGATGGTAAAGAACCTAAAAGTGTTATCTCCTGATCCCCGAGCGTATACCATTGCCCACAGATCCATGGAAGAGATAGCCTCAACTTACACACCGACAATCCAAAACGATAGCGGAGGACATTTGTATCTTGATCTTGCGGGGACTTCTTCTCTTTTTGGCCCCCACATCGACTGTGCCATCCATATCCGTAATGAAATCAACAGACGTATCGGACTGACTCCCTCCGTGGCGGTAGCCGCAAACAAACTGGTGGCAAAAATCGCGACCAGGGCGGTACGACCCGCCGGAATAGTCGGTATCCGTTCGGGTGAGGAAGCCGATTTCATAGCACCTCAGGATGCATTGCTGCTTCCCGGAGTCGGGCCCGCCATGGCCAAAATACTTTCGGTGACCGGACTAAGGGAAATCGGAGAGCTGGCAGCATTGCAAGATCATGAAGCACTCGCGCTGTTCGGTAAAAAGGGACTGGTACTGCGCGATTCGGCAAAGGGAATTGATTGTTCCAAAGTATCTGCCGGCAATCTGTCACAACGTAAGATTCGCCGTACGGTCGATTTTTCCGAACCGTTACTCGATCAAACTGCAATACAAGCCGCACTAGCCACTACCATCGAGGATGTCGGACTTGAGATGCGCCAATCGAAACTGGAAGCCGGGAGTGTAGGCATCAATATACTCTATGCGGACGGGGTACAGACAGCTTGCCAAGAAAAGTGTTTTCGACCGCTGCAGTTCGACACCGAATTAGTGGAGGCTGCGTGTAACGTCCTCTGCCGGGCGGCAACCCGGCGGGTTAGAATTCGTGGCTTGGCGGTAACATTGGCCGATCTCGACGCTCCTTCCCGCCAGGCAGACTTATTTACTCCAGAGAAACTCGAACGCATAGGCCGGTTGCAGGTTGCCGTAGACAGGAGTCGGTTACAGTTCGGTCCCGAAGCCATTACCTTGGCATGCTCATTGTTCCATGCGTAGCCTATTGGGAGTCCGCAGTTTTTATTCACTGCTGTATGGCGTTTGCTCTCCAGCCGAGATCATGCGCAAGGCTTCAGAATGGAAAGTTACGTCACTTGCCATCAGTGATCGGGAAAACCTCTACGGAGTACACGATTTTTTGGAAGTTGCCAAAGATTCCGGCATCAGACCGATTGTTTCGGTTGAGTTCGTTACCCGACAATCAGCTTCGCTGTTTGTCTTTGTACGCGACCGGAAGGGTTTCTCCAGGGTATGCAGACTCGTGTCAACGGTACGTACCGAACATGAATTCGACATCGTCAATGCATTGATTGAAAATTCACAAGGTTTGGTGGTAGCAACCGATGATGTGACATTGCTTGAAGCCATGGCACACCGGATTCCCTTCCTTTTTGCCGCAGTCACCCCCCGTTCTCTGGGAAGCATCCCTTGCGCGCGACGTCTGGGCCTTCCTTTGGCAGCTTTGGAAGATTCTGTTTTCATCGAACCCGAAGATATGACAATCCATTCGGTTCTCAGGGCGATTGCACTGGGCAAGACCGTAGGATCGCTGGACATGAATGATCGTTGCCCAACAGATGCGCGGCTGCTGTCCCCCGAAGAAATGGACAAACTGTTCTCATCGTGGCCGCAAGCACTTGAGGGGACCGAACGGATTGCAGAGCTTTGCACATTCGATACGATATTCGATGGTTTTATCTTCCCGGATTATATGGGCAAGCAAGCGTTTCAAGAACTACGCAAACGTGTACTCACCGGAGCAGAAAAACGGTACGGGGAAATTTCTGATGCGATCATGGACCGGATCGATTACGAACTTGACATAATCGGTCAAAAGGGGTTCGCACCCTACTTCTTGGTGATGGACGATATCGTCGCGATGGCATCACGGACCTGTGGCAGGGGCTCTGCCGCGGCATCCATCGTTTCATACTCGTTGGGAATAACCAATGTCGATCCGATCGCCCACAATCTCTACTTCGAACGATTCCTTACCGTGTCGAGGCCGGACCCTCCCGACATCGATGTGGATTTTGCATGGGATGAACGGGATGAACTGTTGAATAAAGTAATCGAACGATTCGGAAGAGACCGATGCGCCCGCGTGGGAAACCATAATCGTTTCAGAGCCCGTTGTGCATTACGGGAGACTGCAAAAGCATACGGTATTCCCGATGCGACGATCAGCCAGGCTGAGCGAACCCTTTTTGAACAACAGAACATTGATGCGATCGACGATCCGCTATGGAGACAAGTCTTGACCATCGCAAAACGCATTGAAGGGCTTCCCCGAGGTATTTCAATGCATTGCGGCGGTCTTGTGATCACACCGGGGCCGATTGCCGACTTTGCCCCTGTGGAACGCAGCGCACAAGGGTTCCCTTTGCTCGGATGGGAAAAAGAAGGGACCGAAGCTGCGGGACTTGTAAAATTGGATCTTTTGGGAAATCGATCATTGGCTGTCATTCGCGATACACTTCAAAACCTACACCGACAGGGGATAATCATCGACGAACACACATGGCGTCCCGCCGAAGACAAGATTACCCAAGAAGCCTTGGCACAGGGTGATAGCATGGGGGTCTTCTACATAGAGTCTCCGGCAATGCGCCAGTTACAGATAAAGACGGGCAAAGGAGATTTTGACCATATCGTGATCCACTCATCGATTATCAGGCCGGCAGCCAACAAGTATATTGCCGAATACGTGCGTCGTCTCAAGGGGGGCTCTTGGAACCCGCTGCATCCACGGTTGTCGACAATCCTCGCTGAAACATACGGAATACTCTGCTATCAGGAAGATGTATCGAAAACTGCCGTTGCCTTGGCTGGCTTCAGTGAAGCCGATGCCGATACACTACGTAAGATTATTTCGAAAAAAGCCGGAGGAACCAAACTTCATTACTATAAGGAACAGTTTTTCAACGGATGTGCTGCCAATAAAGTGGAAAGCCATACGGCAGAGGAAATTTGGTCCATGATGCTATCCTTCGACGGTTATTCATTCTGTAAGCCTCATTCCGCTTCTTATGCGATGGTATCATTCCAAAGCGCATACTTGAGAACTCACTATCCCGCAGCGTTCATGGCAGCCGTCCTTTCAAATCAGGGAGGATATTATAGGGCTCAGGCATATATCAGCGAAGCCCGGAGAATGGGTCTTTCAATCGACGGGCCTGATATCAATCGCAGCATGCGACGCTATTACGCGCAAGGCTCTTCGCTTGTGATCGGGTTCATGGCGATTGGCAATCTCACCAAAACAGCCGTTTCAACACTGATTTCCGAAAGACAAACCAATGGTTATTTTATTGATTTGAACGATGTCATATCCAGGATAGCCTTTTCAACCGAGGATGTCGTGTCGTTGGTGGCTGCCGGAGTATTTGATTCAATAGTGAAACAGATGCCCAGGACCTTGCAGGCAAGGACATTGCTAGCAGGTATGCATAAAATGGCTTTGCAAAGGCAATCCCTTTTTGCCGAACCAGCCTTGCCGGTGAGCAGACTGTTACAGAAAGAATCCCAAGCAATTGCCCTTAGCATACCAAATCAAAACGAATTGCGCGAAGAGTTCGCAACACTCGGATTTCTCCGTAGAAGCCATCCGTTGCTTCTCTGGGCAAGCCAGATAGCAAAGCTGAAACGGATCCGAGCATGTGACATCCCTGCTTGGGAAGGTCGTTTTGTCACTCTGCTCGGTTGGCCGGTAACTCAAAAGGAAATCTGGACGAAAGACGGCCTTGCCATGAATTTCGTCTCATTCGAGGATGAGACGGCCTTGTATGAAACCGTACTTTTTCCTCAAACATATCAACGCTTCCGCAACATTCTCTTCGGCCAAAAGCCTCTGATCGTGAGAGGTTCAGTCCAAAACGAACAGGGAGCATTGAGCATCGAGGTACGTTCGGTGACGCCTTTGTGACCTGTTGGATTACCGGAATAATCTTTTTAGCATTATGTATACCTTACAGTATTGATACTGATAGAAAAAAAGTGTTTGATTCGTACAAAGGTTCCATATAACATTTTTACATTCCTCCGAACTTGATTTACAATGTACGGAATAAAGGGGAGAAACTGTGAAAATCCAAAAACAACAAGCGATGAGAAATGTGTTGTATGCATTGATGCCGTTGTGCCTTGCTGCAATCTATCTCTTCGGCTGGCGCTTCGTTGCGGTCTATGCAGTCGTTTCTGCGACGGGGCTGTTGTGCGAATGGTTCATGGCAAAACGATATGATTTGAAAGTAACCGAATCATTGTTTGTCACCTGCACACTGTTCGCACTGTCGTTGCCACCGACGATTCCTCTGTGGATAGCTGCAGTGGGCATAGCCTTCGGCATAATTTTCGGGAAAATGATATTCGGCGGATTCGGAAAGAATATTTTCAATCCGGCCATCACTGCCAGGGCTTTCGTATACATCAGCTTCGGAGTCCCGATGACCGCCAATTTTATTAACAGTGCAACCCAAGTCAACTGGTTTCCGGCAGGACTCGGTGCTTGGATTTCCCAAGCTGATAGCGTATCTGCGGCGACACCGTTGAGCACGCAAGCTGATTCTTTGGTGAATTTGCTGTTCGGATTCACCAGCGGATCATTCGGAGAAACAAGTGCGATCTTGATCATTCTAGGCGGTTTGTTCATAGTCTATAAAAAAGCCGCCAATTGGAAAATCATTGTCGCATCGCTCGCTTCATTCGTAGTGCTCCAGACACTGTTATGGATCACCGGTGTCCAAGTTCAGACTGCAAGCGGATTTGAAAGCGTAGAGGATCCTTTGCGGGCTTTACTTAGCGGGAGTTTTCTGTTCGCGGCCTTCTACATGATCACCGATCCGGTTTCTTCATCGCAATCAACCGATGTCGGAAGATGGATTTATGGTGCTTTATTCGGCTTTCTCACAGTATTGATCCGGACCTTCTCAACTTGGATCGAAGGCGTGACATTCGCCATTCTTCTGGCAAACATGTTTGCACCTCTTATTGACACGCTTTTGAAAAATGCAAAGGCGAAGCGTAAGCAAAAGGCTGTACTAGGAGGTAAGGCATGAAAGCTAAGGAGACTTTCTTCAGCAAGAGGATCTATCCGTTGTTGTTCATGCTCATCGTAACCGTAGTCTGCATACTGGCAACTTCAGGACTGTATCTCGCGACACAGGACAGGGCTATGGCAAATGAACTCTCCTTTACCCGCAGAGCAATCTTGGATGCGGCCGGGATTAGTTATCAACCTACTCAGTCGGGTATCGAAACAGCCTATTTACAAAATATTGAGGAACAACAAGGATATTTTACAGCTTTGGTTGCCAACGACACTCGTTATATCATTTTGTTGGAAGGACCGGGATTATGGGGGAAGATATCCATCATGGCAGGATTCGAACAGGATCTGAAGACGTTCAGCGGACTGGCCATCGTCAGCCAAAACGAGACACCGGGTCTCGGTGCACGGATAGAAGAACCGTGGTTTACCGAACAATTCAAAGGAAAGGTTCCTCCGTTTGTTCTAGTTGAGGAAGGGACTGCCGATGCTGCCGATGAAATCGATGCTATCACAGGAGCCACCCGGACATCCGAATATTTCAGGAACCTTGCAAACAGCGCAGCGACCGAAGCTTCGCGGATCATAGGGAGGCAATGAGATGGCAAAGAACCAATTGAAAAAAACTTTCCTTGCCCCGCTTGGGAAAGACAACCCGGTATTTGTCCAAATTCTAGGAATCTGTTCGACCCTTGCTGTTACCAACAAACTGCAAAACACGATGGTAATGACACTTGGAGTCATGTTCACGACCGCACTTTCAAGCTGGACCATCTCATTATTGAGAAATCATATTCCCTCGAGAATCCGCATGATGGTGGAAACGATGGTGATCGCAACGTTTGTCATTGTGGTCGATATCGTGCTCAAAGCGTTCTTCCCCGATATGTGGAAGCAGTTGGGACCCTATGTGGGACTGATCATCACGAACTGTATCGTGATGGGAAGAGTCGAAGCCTTTGCGTTGCAGAACAAACCGAGCCTTTCACTCATCGATGGATTGGCTTCGGGACTTGGATATACGTACGTCTTGATGGCAATTGCCTTTGTCAGGGAATTATTGGGAACCGGAAGCTTATGGGGATACCAAATTCTCGGTTCGTGGTGGACAAACTGGGCAATCATGATCATGCCACCGGGAGGATTCTTCATGTTGGCAATATTCATCTGGATCGTGAAGGAAGTAATCACGAAGGAGGCCAAGCATGTCTGACACGCTGTTCCCGATAGCAATATTCTTTGCCTCAATTTTCACTGGAAACATATTACTGACCAATTATCTTGGGATGTGTTCGTTTTTGGCTGTTTCGAAGGAATTGGAGACTTCAGCCGGACTCGGCATCGCAGTGACATTCGTTTTGACCGTCACTACCCCGTTGAATTGGCTGGTATATAAATTCTTGCTGGTTCCATTCGGATTGGAATACCTTCGCTTCATCGTGTTCATCATCGTGATCGCAGCATTCGTACAATTAATCGAAATGGCGATCGAACGCTACAGCGAAGGCCTTTATTACGCATTGGGAATATTTTTACCGTTGATTACGGTAAACTGCGCTATTCTTGGTGCGAGTCTTTTCATGGTTATCAGAGAATACAATTTCGTCAGTTCAATCTTCTTCGGTTTGGGAAGCGGACTGGGTTGGTTCATCGCTATCGTGGCGATGGCCGGAATCCGACAAAAATTAAGAACGGCTAAAGTCCCGCCAGGACTTGAAGGGGCTGGCATTACGTTGGTAATTGCCGGTTTCATGGCCATGGCATTCATGGGATTCTCAGGCATGATCGCTGTGTCCTGAAGGAGATTATAGATGATAGTAACATTATTGATCAGCATCGGAATCATTAGCCTGATCGCTGTCTTTTTAGCCTTGTTGATGGTCATAGCCGATGCAACGATCGGAAACTATGGTCAGGTACAAATCTCTATAAACGACGGGGCAAAACAACTGCAGGTACAGGGAGGACAACCTCTTTTAAAAACACTCAATCAAGAAGGTATCTTTATTCCTAGCGCATGCGGGGGGCGCGGCTCATGCGGTCTATGCAAGGTACAAGTTGTCGAAGGGGGCCAAGCTTATCTTCCGACCGAGCTTCCTTGGATATCGGAAGAAGAGCGCAAGAGCAATGTTCGTCTTTCCTGCCAGTACAAAGTAAAGAGCGATATCGCGATTCTCGTACCGGAAGAATTATTCCTGGTGCGTCAATTCGATACCATCGTGGAGAGTATCAAAGACCTTACCCATGACATCAAGGAGGTCCGGCTTAAGCTTATCGATCCTCCACAAATCGATGCGAAAGCCGGTCAGTTCATCCAATTTGTCGTTCCTGAATACGGTGATGTCGATGAAAGCGTCTACAGAGCCTATTCCATGGCATCGGCTCCTAGTGACAACAAGCACATCGAACTCGAAATAAGGCTTGTGCCGAATGGCATTTGCACCACATATGTCCACAACTATTTGAAGGTAGGCGACAAGGTAACGGTGAATGGCCCTTACGGGGACTTTTATTTGCGTGACAATGATCATGATATCATTTGTATTGCAGGAGGTTCGGGGATGGCGCCGATCAAGAGCATTCTCTTGGATCTCGCAGAAAAAGGATCACAACGCAAAGCAACCTACTTTTTCGGAGCCCGTTCAAAGAGAGACCTGTTCTTAGTCGACGAGATGAAACAACTCGAATCAAAGTTGGCCGGATTTACATTTGTTCCGGCGTTGAGCGAACCATCACCGGAAGACAACTGGGAAGGTCAAATCGGTTTGATTACTGAAGTAGTCAAGAGAAACATCCTAGACGGATCGAATAGCGATGCATACCTGTGCGGAAGCCCGGGCATGATCGATGCGTGTATCAAGGTACTTCAAGAGTTGGGTGTTCCGCAAGAACGGATCTATTACGACAAATTCTAATCGCAAGGAGTCAAGCGTGAAACAGACACCTGAATACGATCACATCCAAGACCAAATGAAACGGGGTGTCATCACCCTGGATGGTTTTCTGGGTGATGACCAAAGAAAACTAGTCGATATCATCGCTGCCGACGATGCTGTCGTACGTCAACTCGGTCGAACTCACGAAGCTATCGCATCGAGAATGGAATACTTACGTGACAAGGGACTTGAAGGACTGGGACAGTTCATCACCCTGGATGAAACCTTCGAAGTAAAAGTCGAATCTGTAAGAGGATTGTTGCCATCTCCTTTCGGTGGTCCGGGAATGTATGGAAAAATCAATACGACCGTGGTAAACAAACAATTACAAAAGAGTGTTGTCTATACCGATCTGCATATCCATTTCATAAAAGATCATGGTTTTTATGAGGGGTACGGTTCACCGTTCAGGCTCGAACCGGATCAATTGGTTGAAATTTTGCAGGTGGAAAAAAGTATTTGATAGAAAACCGTCAGGCTATCGGGGATTTCTCCTCCGATGGCCATGTTCCCTTCAACACCTTTTCAACGAAGACCTGGCTTAAATAGGGGTCGAATTGCGTTCCGGCACAACGGTGCAATTCCTCGATTGCCTGCTGTTCACTGAATGTAGAGCGGTACGGCCGTTCGCTGGTCATCGCATCATATGCATCGGCAATGGCAATAATTTTTGATTGCAATGGAATCCGCGTTCCTTTCAATCCCTTTGGATACCCTTTGCCATCCGGACGCTCGTGATGCGCGAGTACATAATCGGCAAATTCTGCCATTTCGCTCACCGAACCCAGGATACGATACCCTATCTCAGGATGCCTGCGCATTTCCATCCATTCGGATTCGTCCAACTTACCCTCTTTGTTTAGAATCGATTCTGGAATCGCAATCTTTCCTATGTCATGCATGAGTCCTAAGGTGCGCATCTCTTTAACTTGCAATTCATCAAAATCCAACGCAGCCGCAAGGCGTTCGCAGAGCAAACTTACCCGATGCGAATGCAATTCCTCGCGTTTATTTTTCTCATGTAACGTATTGATAATCGCTCCGATGGCTTTCCCCCTGATATTCGGGCTGTCAAACATTTTCCTCCTGGCGAGATCATTCTCGGCTCTTCGTATGGCCTCATTCACATCACCGACGTTCTCATCAACGGTTTCAAATCCGAATGTTATCGATGTATGGATCGAATCAGCCACCTTTTCTTTCGCGATGGACTTTCTGATTCCCTTTAAAAGTTCCTCAGCTTCTTCGGCTGAGGTGTTCGGCAGGATGATGGCAAATTCGTCTCCACCCACCCTCGCAGCGTAATCACCTTCGCGCAAAGAGGCTTGTATCAGTCGTGCCGAGAGCCGTAAAAGCCGGTCCCCTTCTCGTCTGCCGAATGCATCATTGATCAAACTTAGTCCATTGATATCACCGAAAGCCACCGTGAGAGGAAGATTCCGCGTGCTTCCCACCCTCCTTGCGAACTGCTCAAAATGGCTTCTGTTGTATAATTGGGTCAGCGAATCATGAGTGTGGGCATACAGGACACGCTCTTCCACTACTTTTCTTTGTGATATGTCGGTGGTCATGCAAAGAATATGCTGCTTATCATCTTGTTGGGTATGCACGATAGCCAGTGACATTTCAACCCATATGAGATTCCCATCATCCCTGACCAGCTGTTTCTCGATCACCAAAGGACCATGTTCGCCGCTTGTCAGTTTCTTCAATAATTCTTTATCACCTTCTTTATCGGCAGATTGCAGTACCTTGTTCCATCCCGCAGTGATAATATCGTCTTTGGTCGTCGCCAATAAGTCGAGATATTTTTGGTTGATGTCAATGATTCGACCGCTTTCCAAATCAGTCAATGACATTCCTATCGGAGCCTGCTGAAACATTGTTTCAAACTGCATTTCATTCGCCTTAAGGCGTTTGACAGTGACGTCACTGATGCGCTGTTTGAGCAAGACCATTGCCAAAAGCAGATTCCCGAATGGATTGATAATCAGAACAGACGGGGCGATCGTTTCGATTACGGTGATTATCATCTGCGAAGGCAACAACAACATGCACAGCAACATGACCGAGTGGACAAGCACTCCGATCAGGTAAAATTCGATTCCGGCTTTCCACAATGATACATCTTGCACCTTTTCAAACCTGAAGCGATTCCACAACACCCCTATCGCAAATGAGCATATGGCCGTCGCTATCCCTGCATATAATCCCGGACCGCCCAGAAGAATTCTGTTGGCAATGATAATCAAAGCAGCGATCGAAGTCGGTACGATACCAAAAAACATCCCGGAAATGCTAAGTAATATTGAACGGGAATCGTAGACAATCCCATCTCCGTAGGTAAAGGGCCTGGTCATGATCAACAAACCGACCAGACCTATGACAAGACCGGCGGTTATCTGATCTTTTTGAGTCTTACCAATTTCACGGAACGGTAGTACGGCAAATACGACACCCAATGCAAGGAGCAAACTAATATTATATACGATCTCAATTAGCATGGAATATCCCAACGTTTGTGATGCTAGAACATAACTAACAACGATAATATCATGGAACTATAACTTTTAACAAACATTTTCCCTTATCAGAACGGACCCAAGAACCTATGTCATGAACAATGCCATATATGGTACATATTACCCCCATTGTACGCGATTTCGACCTTGTTGTTTTGCTCGATACAACGCTTTATCCGCCCTAGTAATGATATTGGTCCCGTCATTATCAAGCGTTGTCAATTCTGAGATTCCGATACTCACTGTCATTGTCAACTCATAATTATCAAATTTGATGCGTTGGGACTTCACCGCAAGCCTAAAGGATTCAGCCTTCTCAACCGTTTCATTGAGAGCGCTACAGAGCAATATCACGAATTCATCTCCCCCGAAGCGAGCAATCAATTCGTCGGAAGTGAAATGTTCGGTAGCCAATTGAGCCAACATTTTCAACATATGATCACCGGCAAGGTGACCGTACTGATCGTTGATTCGTTTAAAATGATCCACATCCATGATGATGACAGACATGTGTCTTTCTGTGTTCTTGCACTTTTTCAGCCTGTCTTCTAGCTGTTCGAAAAAGTAACGACGATTGGCCACCTTGGTTAAAGGATCTTGGTAGGACAATTTGTGCAGCTGGCTTTGGAAACTTTTCCGTTCAGTGATGTTGATGATGAGAGCGATAACCGCACGCTTGCCCTGAATGGGTTCCTGCAGAGGATAAAGCCGGGCTTCAAACCATTGTTTCCCACCAGGACCGTTTTTTGGAATTCCCTGTACCGTATTGGTTTCCAATTGATATTCAAATGAATGCAACTGTTTGTTTGATAGGACGAAGCGGACCTGATCCATGAAGAATTGTGCAAACTCCTTCTCCATGAAATCATAGATATTTTGTCCTTTCAGCAGAGCCGGTTCATCGTACAACGTTCGTTCAGCCGCTCCGATCACTTCGAGATATGTCCCGTCTTCGCTGATTACGATGAATGGATCAGGAATCATATCGAGCAGACTTGACAATAACGGATCTTGTCCCTTCCTTTCCAAAATATGTTCCTCCGGTGCCTGCATCAATGCATCAATTATTTATATAATTGAAAGTTATTATAACACCGTACAGCATAAATTCTCAATTAAATTAATGTAATGAGTTTTAATGAGTTTTTATGTCAGTTATGATAACGCTAACATCATAGACCGAAGTCGATTATCTGCAGAATCCGAACGTGATGTGAGCACCGCAGGCACCTTCGAGCCCACCACCACACCTCCGTAATGAACACCGGGAGTGAGAATGAATGCTTTCAACGTAGCGTTCGCACTGTCAAGGTCGGGAAGCAACAGAATATCGGCATCCCCTGGGACATCACCCTGAATGTGTTTCACCAACGCTGCCTTTTTTGACAATGCAACATCAAGGGCGAACGGTCCTTCGACAATTGCCTTTCCCAATCTCCCTGTTGAATTATGC
>Ga0172377_10000138_pt1 | contig 61893 bp, 54 predicted proteins | sample Pumphouse3metaG_FD_119749 | JGI IMG/M metagenome (GOLD analysis project Ga0172377, IMG submission 119749) | Leachate microbial communities from a municipal landfill in Southern Ontario, Canada - Pumphouse #3 metaG | ecosystem: Engineered > Solid waste > Landfill > Unclassified | place: Canada...
ATTATTGAGGCAATGTTCAAAGCTTTTTCGAAAGCCCTTGATATGGCAACGGGCACAGATCCGAGGATAGCAGATGTTCTCAGCACCAAAGGAGTGCTTGAATAGGAAACATGCAGGAGACAACAATGACTGACGATAAAAAGTACAAGAAATTCATACCGTGTATCACATTGCTTCGCGGAAATGCAGTAAGAGGGTTGAAGGACAATACAATTGTTTCGACTGATCCTGCAGCGCTCGCCAAAACATATTCACACGCAAATATTGATGCCATCATAGTCTTTGACAGGTCGGCTGATGGGAGTGATTCCGAGCATGATGCTGCCATAGAACAGATAAGAGAGATATCGGCAGCGGTGCATGTTCCGGTCATCGGAGCAGGACACATTAATCGCATGGAGGATGTCAAAAAGCTTATCTATGCAGGATGCTCATCCTGCGCACTGAATTATTCCAAACAGAGCAATATAGATCTTACGAAAGAAGTCTCGGATAAGTTCGGCAGGGACAAGATCTCAGTATGCTACAGACATACTGATGATGTACTGAGCAATAAGGAACTGATCGAGAAGTATGTTCAGCAGATGATCCTCATTGATGCCGACGGGGTAGGTGATGTCAAGCACTTCGAGGGGATGCCGACTGTTATAGACATTCCTGATGTTTCCCTTGACAAAATAATCGAGCTCCTTGGATATGAAAGTATAGACGGAATTACAGGAAATGCGGTAAATGATAATATCGACCAACTTTCTGATGTTAAAAAACTGTGTTCAGACAATGGTATTGCAGTGAACAAGCCGGTTGCAGAGTACAAATGGTCAGACCTCAAAAAGGGAAGCGACGGTCTTGTTCCGGTCGTGGTCCAGGAAGACTCCACTGACCAGGTGCTCATGGTCGCATACATGAATGAAGAGTCATATAACATGACGATTCAGACAGGGATAATGACTTATTATTCAAGAAGCAGGCAGGAACTCTGGGTAAAGGGCGAAACAAGCGGTCATTATCAGTATGTGCGTTCCATTTTTGTTGACTGCGATCTCGACACTCTGCTGGCCAAAGTGGATCAGATAGGTGCGGCCTGTCACACCGGCTCACATTCATGTTTTTTTAACAAGGATTATCAGACCGGAGAACCAAGGAATAACCCTGAGAAGGTGCTTGAAAATGTTTATGATGTGATCCAGGATCGAAAGATCCATCCCAAAGAGGGCTCATACACAGATTATCTTTTTGAAAAAGGAATAGACAAACAGCTCAAGAAGCTTGGAGAAGAATCAACAGAAATAGTAATAGCGGCCAAAAATCCGGACAAGACAGACCTTGTCTATGAGATGGCTGACTATCTGTATCACATGATGGTCGTTATGGCGACGCGCGATGTGAGCTGGAAGGACATAACGGAAGAACTCGCAAGAAGAGAGCAGAGTAAAAAGACAGAATCATGAGAATTGTGGTAGCGGCGGAAAACGGGAAGAATCTCGGTTTCCTTTTGGACAACAGCAGACTTCTGGAGGTGTTTCCGGCGGATGACGCGCCGGGAACATTTCATGTAGGGGACATTATTCTGGGCCGGGTGCGCGATGTAGTGCCTTCATTGAAAGCCTGTTTTGTAAACATAACTATGTCTGGTGATAAACATGTGGATATGGCGGCTGGATTTCTGCCGTTTTATGACTGCGTGGGAGCAAATACCGGAATGAAGCCTGAAATGGTGCTGCCGGTGCAGATAACAGCCATGCCGTCCGGTTCTAAACCCTGCAGGCTTTCTGCAAAACTGAATATTGCCGGCAAGTACTGCGTTGTCGGGACCGGAATTTCAGGGGTGAGTATTTCGAGAAAACTTGACAACATAGTTTCGTCTTCACTGAAAGACATTGTGAGTTCATCTAAAGAAGCCAGGAGCCTTTCAGAACACGGATTTGGCGTGATAGTCAGGACGAATGCAGGTCGTTTTGCGACAGCTTCTGCAGAAGAATCAGAAGATACAGAGATTCTTCTTGGAGAGATAAGCGATCTTGATTCGCAGCTGGCAGGAATAATTGCAGATTCCAGAACAAGGGTACAGGGAACAGTTCTGTATTCCAGCCCTGGATTACTGGCACAGAAAATAATGAATAATGAACCCGAAGAAGTTCTTATTGATGAAAGTGCCGTGAATAATTGTTTTGATCTGCAGAACATTTCTACTCAAGGCAAAACAAGAAAAGTCGCTGGTTCAATGGCTGTAATGGGAATAAAAAGACAGCTGGATGAGGGGCTCGCGCGAAGAGTATGGCTTAAGTCAGGCGCCTATCTTGTGATCGATCATACGGAATCCCTTACTGCTGTAGATGTCAACTCCGGCAAAGCTGTTATCAAAGGACGAAGAAATGATGATGCAGTGGCTGCAAAGATGGCGTATGATGTCAATAAAGAAGCCGCATATGAGGTGTTCAGACAGATGCGGCTGCGTAACATTTCGGGCATGATCCTTGTTGATTTCATAAATATGGACAGTGAATACACGGACAGGCTTTCTATAATTCTGAATTCATTGGCTGATAAGGATCCTGTTCATGCGGGTTTTGTGGACTTCACCGGACTTGGACTCGCTGAAATCACCAGAAAAAAAGAAGGTCAGCGTCTTGAAGAATTAGTTGTTGACACGGCGGGTACAAAACTGTAATATAACATGGTATGTGCCGCATGGTGGGGCAGGATGACAACGTATCGTAGTAAAAAACTGTCAGGTACTGCAGTTTTCCATAAAGAGCAGAACATCGAATGATGATATCTGCCGCCAAAGCCAGCGAGTATTCATTAAAAGGAGGTACCTTTATGTACGCGATTATTGCAACAGGAGGCAAACAGTACAAGGTTTCGGAAGGCGATGTAGTCAGAGTCGAGAAGCTTGATTGTGAGCCCGGTAAAACAGTCACATTTGATCAGGTCCTTGCGATCAGTGGTGACACTCTGAAAGTGGCAGGTGATGTAGCAGGAGCAACTGTTACCGGAACTGTTATGGATCAGGGCAAAGCTAAGAAAGTAATCGTTTATAAGTACAAGCCGAAGACCGGATATCACAAGAAGAATGGTCACAGACAGGCTTATACAGCAGTCAAGATCGATAAGATCAACGCATGATCAGACAAAAGAGATGATCAGGATTCAGATAGAGAAAAACAGGAACGGAAGTTATAGTTCATTCGTCTGTAAAGGTCACGCAGATTACGCAAAGGAAGGCTCTGATGTTGTATGTGCCGGTGTTTCAGCACTGGTGATAAACACAGTAAACTGCCTGGAGGATCTGCTGGGAGAGAAAATCTCAGTGACATTCGACGAAGAGAACGGCGGAGATATAGAATGCAGACTGCTCGATATACCTTCTGAGAATGCTTCTTTCCTTATCGATTGCATGATCCACGGATTTGACTGGATCATCGGGCAGTACGGCAGAAAATATCTGGATTATGAAATTAAGGAGGCGTAACAATGTTAAATTTAGACCTTCAATTCTTCGCTCATAAAAAGGGACTCGGCTCTACAAAGAACGGCCGTGATTCCAATTCCAAGAGACTTGGAGCGAAAAGAGCTGACGGGCAGTTCGTAAAAGCCGGCAATATACTATACAGACAGCGCGGAACCAAGATCCATCCCGGCACTAATGTCGGAATCGGCGGGGATGATACCCTGTTCGCAAAAGCTGACGGAGTTCTGAGATATGAACGCGTAGGCAAGACCGATACAAGAGCTTCTGTCCATCCGGTCGAGGACAAGTAAGTAAAAGAGTTTTTACGGGCTTCGGACAATGCTCCGGAGCCTTTTTGTTTTGTTGGAACAGGATGTCCGGTGATCAGTAATCGCCGGCAATATGGAGATATAAAAAATGGCATTCACGGATAAAGCCAGAATAATTGTAAGCAGTGGCAGGGGTGGTAATGGGCATATTTCTTTCAGAAGAGAGAAATTTGTACCGGCAGGAGGGCCTGACGGCGGAGATGGCGGAAACGGCGGAGATGTTATATTCGCTGTGGATGAAGGGCTCAACACGCTTGAAGATTTCAGACACGCACTAAAGTTCTCTGCAGAAAACGGTGAGGATGGCGGTAAGAAAAAGTGTTCAGGAAAGTGTGGCGCGGATCTTACCCTCAAAGTTCCTGAAGGCACAGTTATAAAAGACTTTGCTACCGGAAAAGTAATCGCCGATATGTCAGGCGATTGCAAAGAATATCTTCTGCTTAAGGGCGGCCATGGTGGAAATGGCAATCAGCATTACGCAACGTCAACGATGCAGGCACCGAAATACGCTCAGCCAGGACAGCCTGCGAGAACTATTGAACTGCAGCTTGAACTTAAGGTCATTGCTGATGTCGGTCTTGTAGGTTTTCCCAATGTTGGTAAATCTACATTGCTTTCAATGGTCAGCAATGCCAGACCGAAGATCGCAAATTATCATTTCACAACGCTTTCGCCTATCCTTGGTGTAGTAGATCTTGATGATGCCCAGGGTTTTGTAATGGCAGACATACCAGGGCTTATAGAGGGGGCTGCGGAAGGCGTCGGACTCGGAGATGAATTCCTTGCACACATAGAGCGTACAAAGATGCTGGTACATGTAGTGGATGCGTCAGGCTCTGAAGGCCGTGATCCGATCGAAGATATTGAGGCTATAAATAAAGAACTCAATGCGTACAGTATTGATCTCACTAAGAAGAAACAGGTAATAGCTGCAAACAAAACAGATCTGATCCCGGCAGATACTGATCCTGATCCGGTACAGAGAATACGCGATAAATACGAACCTCTTGGAATCAGAGTTTTTGCAATCTCAGCAGCTACTAATTCAGGTATTCGTGAGATGCTTTATTATATCAGCGGTGAGCTTCAGAAAATGCCGCGTGGCGCAAATGTCTTTTCACAGGAATATGACCCTGAAGAAGCTATTGCAAAGATGGATGACAGCTTTACGGTGGGGTATGATGAAGAAAAGGGAGAGTATGTCGTCGAGGGAGCGCGGATCGAGCGCATGCTCAACAATACGAATCTCAGCTCAGAGAAGGGCTTCCGCTTCTTCCAGAAATTCATGGAAGACAATGGAATAATAAGCATGCTGAAGGAAGAAGGACTAAAGGAAGGCGATACAGTAAGGCTCTACGGACATTCGTTCGAGTATTACGAGAGCTGAACACCAGACACGGAGGAACACTAAAATGGAATTATCAAGTAAGCAGAGGGCTTTTCTTATGAGCCTCGCAAATGACATAGACCCTGTCGTTCAGATAGGCAAGAACGGAGTGAGTCCTGAAGCAGTGAAGTCAGCTGATGAAACATTTAATACAAGAGAACTCCTCAAGGGCTCAGTATTGAAGACAGCACCGGATGATCCGGGAAGTACAGCGGAAATGCTCGCCGGTCGTTGCAGGGCAACTGTTGTCAAGGTCATTGGCAGAAAATTCATCCTTTATAGAAGAAATAACGACGATCCGAGGATAGAACTTCCTGAAGCGTGATCATGGAGCTTAGTGTATATGAGAAAAATTGGAATCATGGGTGGGACTTTTGACCCGGTACATCTTGGACATCTTATTATCGCAGAAGCGGCGCTTGATGCTGCCGGACTTGATGAGGTCAGGTTCGTTCCATGCGGACGACCTTATTTCAAGGATGAAAGATGTGACAAAGTTTCAGACGCTGAAGACAGGCTGGAAATGTGCCGCCTGGCAGTAAATGACAACCCACGATTCACTGTATCTGATATTGAAGTGAAGCGCAGAGGCAAAACATATACATACGAAACGATGGAAGAACTTAAGGCGGGAGAGCCTGATTCGGAGTTCTCATTTATCTGCGGAGCCGACAGTGTTGTAAGCATGAGCAGATGGTATTTACCTGAAAGGATTTTCAGGGCCTGTTCTATCCTGGCTGCTGTAAGGGATGACGAGACGGACAGAAAATGTTTTGACACAGAGATCAAAAAGCTGCATCATGAATATGGAGCTGATATCAGTTTCCTTCCTGTGCCGAATATCGGTATATCTTCAACGGATATCAGAGAGCGTATAAAAAGCGGAAAATCTGTAAGATATCTGACGATGAACAACGTCATGGAATACATAGAAAGAAAAGGACTTTACAGATAGATGGATAAAACTGTCAGAGTTAAAATGGTAAAGGCACTTGAAAAGGAGCTGAATTACAAACGTTTTATCCATACGATGGGAGTGGCTTATACAGCCACAGCGCTTGCAATGCGCTATGGTGCTGATGTTGATAAGGCTGAGATGGCAGGTCTCCTTCATGACTGTGCAAAGTGTAAGAGCATAGATTCCATGCAGTCGATATGTAGAAAAGCAGGTGCATCCGTAAGTAACGCAGAAAAGAACAATCCGGCGCTTCTTCATTCGAAGGCAGGAGCAATTCTGGCAAGGACAGATTACGAAATTGAAGACAATGAAATCCTTAGTGCTATAATGTGGCATACGACCGGGAAACCTGATATGTCGCTGCTGGATAAGATAGTTTTTATTTCCGACTACATTGAGCCGACAAGATGTACGGCTCCGCGGCTCCCGGAAATGAGAGAGGCCGCGTTCAGGGACATTGACGAAGCACTGATAATGATACTGGAAGACACGTTGTCGTATTTGAAATCTACGGGCTGTGATATAGACCTGATGACAGAAGAAACATACGAGTATTATATAAATAAAAAGAGACTTGAATAATCGCGCCGACATAAGGAATCATGGCGCCATGCATGGGAGGAACATAATTTGTCTGAAAAAAGCGTATTGAAGCAGTCAAGAGAAATGGCCAAAATGGCTGTAGAAGCACTTAAGGATCATAAGGCGGAAGATATCAGGGCAATTGACATCAGCGATGTCAGCGTATTAGCAGATTATTTCATTATTGCTAATGGATCTAATCACACTCAGATTCAAGCTCTTGCAGATGCTGTTGAAGAACAGCTCGGCAGAGCCGGACATCCGTGTAAACAGGTGGAAGGATATGACAACGCATCATGGGTGCTCCTGGATTTCGGAGATGTTATTGTACATGTTTTTGATAAAGAGAACCGTCTTCTTTATGACATAGAGAGAATATGGCGCGATGGAAAAACGATAGATCCAGACGAGCTGTAAGCGTGAAAATATAAAAATATGGTATTAAAAAATGCAGACCACAAAGGTCTGCATTTTTATTACATGAGTCTGAATACTCCGAAGACTTTGCCGATAATAACGCAATTGTCAACTATGATAGGATCCATACTGTCATTCTCAGGCTGAAGACGTATGTGATCTTTTTCTTTATAGAAACGTTTTACTGTTGCCGAATCATCAATAAGAGCAACTATTATCTCACCGTTCTGTGCTGTGTTGCAGCTGTTAACGAATATAAGATCTCCATCGAATATACCGGCATTTATCATTGAATCCCCGTGGACTCTCAGAGCAAATGATTCACCACGCGGTACCATGTCTGATGGAACAGGGTAGTAGCTGTCAATATTCTGCTCAGCCAGAATAGGAAGTCCAGCAGCGACCTGCCCCACAACAGGAATGGAGACCATCTCAGTTCTGACCATCTGAAAACTGTCATCACAGATCTCAATTGCACGGGGTTTTGTAGGATCCCTCCTTATATATCCGTTCTTCTCAAGCGTTTCCAGATGAGAATGGACAGAAGAAGTCGATTTAAGATGAACAGCATCACAGATCTCGCGGACGGTAGGTGGATATCCGGTCCTCAGTGTCTCTGATTTTATGTATTCAAGAATTTCACTTTGCTTGGGGGTTATTCTTCCGTTCTGCATAGTTATACGTTACCTCCATATCAGAAGATGGATCATATTTTTGAAATATTAAAGTCAGTATAACAGAAGTCAGAATAAAAGCAAACATATATTCCGAAAATATGTTCGATTAGTTGTTGACAATCGAATGCACGTTCGATATAATTTCTCTTGTACAGAACGAATGTTCGAATGAATCTGAAGCTCTTACAGGAGGTCGCCGGTCATGGATAGAAGATATGAATACAGCAATGGCAGATATGGGTACAATTACAACAGAAGCAGAGCAATCGCAGCCAAACGTGCTGAAAAAGGCAGAAGAGCCGAAATCATACTTATTACGGCTGCTTTCTCAATACTTGCTGCAATCATTTTTGTTATATCCGGAGTCCGTTCAATAGCTTCTGAACGCAATACAGAAACCGATTATAAATATTACAAGAGCGTAACTGTTTCTTACGGTGAAGATCTTGATGAAATAGTTGATCAGTATTACAGCTCTGATCACTATTCTGATCATGATGATTACGTTGACGAATTGTGCTCGATCAATGATGTTAAATACAGCGCAGATGGTTATGAACTGCATCCGGGAGATCATATTATAGTTGCATATTATTCAGATACTTGTATTCACTGATTGCTTTCCTGCTCTTGATTTTTAATAATACCCGGTTCATTTTTTTTGATTTCCAAATGAGCAGCCTCGGTTTTTACCTTGTCAGGAACATCTTCACGGAGCTTTACAACGTTTGCGGCGCTGCGCCTGCGATCCTCCTCAATGGCGGCATAGTGTTTCCTGGTTGTATTGACATCTTTGTGGCCGAGAACATCGGCAACAAGATAAATATCACCTGTTTCGCGGTAAAGACTTGTTCCATAGGTGCTCCGGAGCTTATGAGGAGTGATCTTTTTGAGAGTAGTTACTCTGGAAGCATATTTCTTTACAAGGTTCTCTACAGCGCGTACAGTTAATCGTCTATCCTGAAGTGAAAGGAATAGTGCATTTTCATTTCCAGTTACAGGAATTAGCTTTTCTCTTTGCCTGAGATATTCTTTCAGAGCTTTTTCTACTTCGTCTCCGAAATACACGATCGCTTCATACCCGCCCTTGCGGTGAATCTTGATTCCGTTCTCGTTGAAATCTATATCCTGAATATCAAGTCCGACACATTCGGAAACACGGATGCCAGTTCCGAGCATCAGCGTAAGGATAGCAATATCACGGATCCTGGTTCGTTCGTGGAAAGCAAGTTCATGTTTTGTGAGAGAGGCACCGGAGTCGACCTGATCGAGCAGAATAGCGACTTCATCCGGTTCAAGTCTGATTATTGCCTTTTCATGCTGCTTTGGAAGCGGTATCTTTTCGGCCACATCTTCATCAATCTGTTCTGAGCAGTAGAAATAGTGAAACATTTTGCGAATAGTTGACAGCTTTCTTGCCTTACCACGTTCATCATTTGTTATGATTTTGCCGCCTTTTTCATAATATGTGCAGTATTCAAGGTATTCTTCTATATCTTCCTTCTATATATTTGAGAATATCAATGGAGTAATCAGTAATTTCCTGCTTTTTGCATGCTGGATTAGTGTTATGAAGGAACTCAAAGAAAACACGGAGATCATAGGCGTAAGCAAGTCTGGTGCGTGGAAGAGTGTTCTGCTCGATTCCACGGAAAAACTGGCGGCAGAAGCGAGGAAGTGTATCGAGAACTGCGCGCATCTTGAGAGTGTTCTCTCTGTCTTTTTCTTCATAATATTTATCAGTCTGTCCCTGCATCAATACCACCCATATGAGAATAAATGTGCTAAAATGTATTATCTTTGTATAGATTGTATTTTAGCATCAATGTGTTTCTTTCTCAACCAAATGCAGAACACTTGTTCGGGAGACGACTAATTTGAAAATCAAGTTCACAAAAAAGCAAAAATCATGGTGCGCAGCTGTTCTTATTACAGCAATCCTTATAATGATCGCCTATTGTGTAATGTTTCGCGCATCAGGAATAGCCAGTGGACTAAAAAGGATAACTACATCAATGGCAGCAATCACATACGGTGTGATTATCGCTTTGATAATGACGCCCATGCTGAATATGATGGAGAAAAAGTGGCTGAAACCTTATTTTCACAAGAAGGAAGGAACAGCGCAAAGTGTGGTGCTTTCATCTAAAAGCCGTAAGAACATGCGCAGGATATCGGTGTTTTTAACTGAACTTATACTTATCCTAATAATAGTTGTACTTATGCTTATAATTGTGCCTCAAACCATAAAGAGTATTCAGGAAATAGCAAGTAATATTGTTGTATATCTTAACAATGCAAATAATGCTATCAATGATTTGCTTAGTAAGAGTTCTACAGAGCATACATTGAGTGAAGAAACCAGAACAATGATCGAGAATACGATCAATGGCATTACAAACTGGTTGAAGAATTTTTTGAATAATGATTTGCTCCCAAATACTTCTAATATAATAAAAAAAGTTTCCGACAGCCTTGTTGGACTGGTGAAAAACATATTCAATTTCATAATTGGCATAATAGTTTCTGTCTATCTTTTATATTCCAAGGAGAAACTTGCCGGTTCTTTCAAGAAACTTGCCTATGCTTTCTTTAATGAGCATCCTGCAAATGTAATAATTGGTGAATGCAGATACATTAACAGAACATTTGTCGGATTTATAAGCGGCAAAATACTGGATTCAATTATAATCGGTATCATTTGTCTGATTGGCACAAGGATTATTGGTACTCCATACAGCAACCTGGTAAGCGTTATGGTCGGCGTAACCAATATAATTCCTTTCTTTGGACCGTATATCGGTGCAATATTCGGTCTGATAATTATTGTATTGATAAATCCGCTGCAGGCTCTGTATTTCCTGATATTTGTGCTTGCACTTCAACAGTTTGACGGGAATATTCTCGGTCCTAAGATACTTGGCGATTCAACCGGAATTTCAAGCTTCTGGGTCATATTCTCGATAATGTTTTTCGGCGGTATATGGGGAGTTGCCGGATGGATAGTCGGCGTCCCGATATTTGCTATTTTTTATCATTGGGTCGGCAGATATGCTTCAAAGAGACTTCGCGGCAAACAGATGCCGGATAACTCAAAGAATTATATTGATACAGACTATGTTGAGAACGGTGAACTTCATTCGATGTATGATGATACGAACAATAAATCCAGATCCACAAATATCAATAACCATTTAAAAAAAATATTCAGAAGAAATAGCAAAGATGAAGACACGAACATTGATATAGATACAAACAATACAGCAGATAATACAGATACAGGCAACGATCCAGATCAGCATAATGATTAAAGAGATAGTTGATACCACAGGCAACTATTCGTTAAACTCGTCTTTTGCGAATAGTTATAGAGAGCAAAAACCACTCTCTTACGCATGTTTCAGGCATTTGAACACAAAAAAGCCCCGGCATAAACTGCAATATGCCAGGGCTTTTTATATGTAAGTTATTTATCAGAGCATAACAAAATGGTAAAGTCTGCTCCTGAAATCGCCGAGCGGCGGAATCAGAATACCGATATTCATCAGTTCGTCGCCGAACCACATTTCTTTTAGTTCCTCGACAGCTTCGGGTCTTGATAGTGACGGCGCATCTACATTACGATCACCGGGATTATCTGTAGACGGACCACCGACGATTTCTTCCAATCTGTATTCGGCGTCGGGATCAAGACCTGAGAGGTGTACTCTTCTGCTGACTTCATTTGGTCTGCCAAGTACCTGTACATACGTAAGAAGCGATTCTGATTTATCCTTAGCTGTGTTTACCCAGCAATCAAACGGTTCATCATCATCCCAGGAGTGGATCCTGTAGTAATTACCATTAGCTATAAGACTATGATATTTATGATAGCGTTCTACCTGCTTTGGAATCATATTGCGTTCATCATCCGAAAGCTTTGCGATAACAAGCTCATACCCGAAAGTGCCTGCAAGAGCGACATTAGCTCTTGTTTCGAAAGGTGTCATCCTTCCAACCTGCTCATTGGGACATTTTGAAATGTGAGCACCCATTGTGGACATGGGATACAGCATTTCTGTGCCTTCCTGGATTCTGAGCCTTTCAATTGCATCTGTATCATCTGATGTCCAGATCTGGGGGCTGTAATATAACATTCCGGCATCAAAACGAGCTCCACCGGATGAACAGTTCTCAAACAGCAGCTCAGGAAACTCGGTAATAAGCCGTTCCTGCATCTCGTACAGGCCGAGCACATATCTGTGATAAAGCTCGCCCTGGTGTTCGCTGCCCAGGTAACTGTTGCCAATATCGGACAGATAACGGTTCATATCCCACTTTACATAGTCGATATCAGCGCTGTGAAGAACTCCGCAGATCATGTCCATTACAGTGTCACGGATCTCTTTTCTTGAAAGATCAAGGACAAGCTGTGCCCTTGATTGCATTGGATCACGTGATTCGATTTGAAGAGCCCAGTCAGGATGTGCTCTGTATAAATCAGAGTCAGGGGATATCATTTCGGGTTCGACCCAGATCCCGAATTTCATTCCAAGTGACTTAATGCGGTCCACAAGGTTTTTAAGTGTACCCTGAAGTTTTGACTCATTTACATACCAGTCGCCAAGACCACAATTGTCATTGTCACGATGTCCGAACCAGCCGTCATCCATTACGAACATTTCAATTCCACTGTTGTGAGCATCCTTTGCTATCTGAAATAATCTGTCAGCGTTAAAATCGAAATAGGTGCCCTCCCAGTTGTTTATAAGTATGGGACGATCCTTGTTTTCATAAGGACTGCGTATAAGATGCAAACGGTAGAAATCATGAAGATTTCCTGTCATTTTGCCAAGACCTTCATGAGAATATGTCATTACTACTTCAGGGGCGGTAAAACTGCAGCCATAGTTCAGTTTCCAGCAAAAATCATATGGATCTATGCCCATTACCATTCGGACAGCACTGTTCTGAGACAGATCGGCTTCAGCAACAAAATTCCCTGAATATACAAAGTTCATAGCATAGACTTCGCCCTGCACCTGATTGGTGCCTGGCGTCACAAGAGCGATAAACGGGTGCTCCTGGGGGCTGGAGACGCCTCTGGTAGAATGAACAGCCTGTTGGCCATATGCGAGCGTACGCCTTGAGAGATGACGCTCTCTTGCCCATCCTCCGTGAAGCGATATCATCTCATACTGTCTGTTGTCCATGTCGATACAGGCACTCAGCACTCGATTAATTGAAAGATCATGGGAACCCCTATTGTTAAGGATAACACTTCTTGTTATTATGTTTTCCCTGTTAAACGTTGAATACTGCAAAACAACTTCAAGATCAAGCACAGGATCTTTCATGAAGAGTTTCAGAGTCTGTACGTCTCTGTCTTTTTCCCTGTCAAATGATGCCGGGAGACCTTCAAGTGACGGCTTTCCATCAGATATTTCATAATGATCATAGTAGAGCTCACAACCATTCTGACCTTTTTCATTTGAGACATCCAGACAACTCACACGGTAGTCGCCAACGCCACCTGTTGGATACTCATATGGGAATGATGCCTGAAATCCGCCTTTTTCACGCTTCAGAACAGATGGACCAGGTATTTCATTGCAGCGGAGCATACCGGCACCACAGTAATGGCCGATTTTTTCGCCGTAATAAATATGACCGGCATAACCTTCCGGAGAAATGCCGATCATATATGTTGTGTTATCAGTGTCAAGTTTGAAGATTCCTGATGCTTCAGAATAAGATATTGACATTTTTACATGACCCTTTCAGAAATAAGTAACTGGTTTAGCGTGAACTCTCGAAATCATCAACAATTTGAGTTATGAGTTTTACGGTACCATCGATTCCGAATGTTGATGAACTTATTGAAAAATCATAACTGTCAGCCCTTCCCCATTTTTTCGATGTGTAATAGTTGTAATAGCTTTGGCGTTGTTTATCTTTCTTATTCATGAAATCAATTGCCTTCTGTTCAGTAGTGATGTCAGAAAAACGATGCATGATGTGACCTGCCTTGAATTTTTCATCAGCATGAATAAACAGATTAATAACGTTTGTCCTTTCAGCCAGTGCATAATCGGCGCAGCGACCTACAATTACGCAGGGACCTTCATCCGCTATCTTCTTAATTGTTTCGAATTGTGCAAGGAAGACCTTCTGACTTATTGGCATATCCACATATGATGAAGCATTATACCCGAACGAATATGTATCCATTACAAGATTGTAAAGAAATGAGTTAGTGGGTCTTTCATCCTGCTGTTGGATCATTTCCTTACAGAATCCGCTCTCGCTTGCGACTCTGCTTAGAAGTTCCTTATCATAACATTTAATGCCATATTTATCGGCCAGTTTCTCTCCTATCTCACGTCCTCCGGAACCAAATTGCCTGCCTATAGTTATAATTGTGTTCATGGCATCCTCCAATCTTTTTTGATATCAGATAATATTATGACTACTAACTAATTATCGCCTTTAATTCCGAGTTTGCCAAGTAATTCTTTGAAATAATCAGGGAGAGGCGCAACTGTTTCAATGTATTTTCCGGTCACAGGATGAATGAATCCGAGAACACCTGCATGAAGGACCTGACTGTCTATACCTGCAAAAGGCGATTTGCGACATCCACCATATACCCTATCGCCAAGTATCGGATGACCAATTGAGGCCATATGGACACGTATCTGGTGCGTCCGGCCGGTCTCAAGCCTGCACTCAATATATGTAAAACCTTCCCTGAAGCCGTGCGGCGAGCCGGAATTCGATGCCGGAAATCTTTCTATGACCTTTACATGTGTAATTGCTTCTTTGCCATCAGGAGCGTTTACAACAGCCATTTTGCGGCGGTCATTTTTATCGCGGCCTATTCTCTTATTTATGACAAATTCATCGTCGCTTCCGGTTAACCTGTCATCCAGAACGCCGTATACTATTGCATAATAACGGCGGACTATGCTGTGCTCTTTGAGCTGCGCGGCAATGCTGCGGTGAGATATGTCATTTTTACATATGATTACAGAGCCTGTGGTGTCTTTATCTATTCTGTGGACTATTCCAGGTCTCATGACACCGTTAATTCCGCTGAGCGATGACCCACAGTGGTACATAACGGCATTGACAAGTGTACCGCTGTAGTGCCCGGCAGCCGGATGTACAACCATATTTTTGGGCTTATTAATGACCAGCACATCATCATCTTCGTAAAGAATATCGAGGGGAATATTTTCAGGAACAATATCAGGGACGGTTGAATCAGGTACATTGAGGATTACTTCATCCGATTCACGCACGGGAGTTGATACTTTTGGGCTGTTTCCGTTAAGCGAAATACTGCCTCCCTTTATGAGTTTTTGAAGAAATGAACGTGAAAATTCGGGCACGAGTATATGAAGAGCCGAATCAAGTCTCTCTCCGTCTTCATCTTCTGTGATTGTAAAGTGCAATTCATGCATTTACCGTCTTCCTTTTTAAACAAAAAATTATTTTCTGTGTATTCTGATTTCTTTGAAATCATCTTCTTTGTAGTAGAAAAGGATGAGGATTACAAGAAGAAACACGGAACACGTCACATAAATATCAGCAACATTAAATATTGGAAAGTCAATGAGCACAAAGTACAGAAAATCTCGAACATACCCAAGAAACAGACGGTCAATAAGGTTGCCGGCAGCTCCGGCTGCTATTCCGATAAGGCAGATCCGAAGAAGCCGGTAATGGCGCTTTACAGGGGTGCGGTACAGCATGAACAGTATAAAGAAAACAGCAATAAATGCAATAATCGAGAAGAATAATTGTTTATCCTGAAACATACTGAAAGCGGCACCATGATTCTCAAGATACCTGAATTCAAATACACCTTTTACCAGAACATAAGGATCGTTTCCCTTAAGCGACGTGGCAGCAAAATCCTTCGTTATAAGATCAAAAGCTATAAGCAGGATCATGCCTATTATGTCAATGATGAGAAACCGTGATTTTTCTTTCATTCAGCATCCTCCCTGTAGAGGATCTCTGAGAGAGCCGCACGCATTTCATCATCAGTAACATCGGTCGAGATAAATGCTTTGCCAACTTTTTTGATCAGGATGAAATTGATATTTCCGTTAAGAGATTTTTTGTCGGAATGGGCCAGCTTTATGATCTCATCAATATCAATATCTTCAATTGAGATCGGCAGTCCGAAAGGAACGAACAGGTCACGTATTTCGTAGTATTCTTCCATAGAAAGAAAATCTTTTTTCCAGGATATATATGAAGCTGCAACGCATCCGAGCGCCACACATTCGCCGTGAGTAAGTGAAAAATTCTTGTATTTTTCAATTGCGTGACCCAGCGTGTGTCCAAAATTGAGCAGCATCCTCTCCTTTTTCTCAAAAGGGTCTGCCTCAACAATATTCTTCTTTATGACATTACTCGTATAAAGCATGTCCGTAAGAGTCCCGGGATCGCGATCTCTTATCTCATACATATTATCAATCAGCCATTCATAATAATCTTCATCACGAATGAGCCCGTGCTTCATTATTTCCGCAAAACCGCTGGCAAACTGCCTGCCATCAAGAGTTTTGAGAACAGAGACATTCGTGAAAACAAGTTTTGGCATATAGAAAGCGCCCACCATATTTTTGTAGCCGTCAAAGTCAACACCTGTCTTGCCGCCTATACTGCTGTCTGCCTGAGCCAGCAGCGTCGTGGGAACCTGAATAAAGTCGATGCCGCGCAGGAATGTTGCTGCGGCAAAACCTGTGATATCTCCGGGAACTCCGCCGCCAAGTGACACAAGGAGCGATTTTCTGTCATAGTGATTCTCAATAAGCCAACTGTATATTGATCTGACGGTATCAAGTGTTTTATTCTCTTCACCGGCAGGGATGGTGAAAACACCGACATTGAGATCATGTTTTGCAAGGGCGGCACATACAGCATCAGCGTACAGCGGCCCAACGTTGCTGTCAGTTATAACGGCAATTTTCTTCCACCCGCCAGGCAATGCACTTATTTCATCGTAAAGATAATCAAAACTATCGGAATAAACAATATCATATGCAAATTTGTGATCTTTGTTGACACTAAGTCTATTAAGACCGTTTTCAGAATTCTCCATGTTGACCTCCGTGAAAATATATGTCAGATATCATAAAAACGCACCTGACAAACATGTCGGGTGCGTTAGGTTTTAATATATTATGCCATGCAGCAATCAACCAAAATTAAGACCGTTCTGACCATTGGCTCCCATTTCCTGTGAAGCTTCTGCTGATTCCTGTACAAGGTCGCCTGCGATATCTACATCACTTGGTGTGAACAGAAATACAAAATTTGAAATCCTGGTGAAATGACCTTTTATTGCGTAATTGGAACCACCTACAAAATCAATGATCCTCTGTGCCATAGCTATGTCGAGACCTTCAAGATTAAGTATTGCCGATTGACGATTCAGAAGTGTATCAGTAACTCTTCTTGCTTCATCCAGGTTGGTTGGATGGAAAACACGAACTTCACTGCCGGGGTCTCCGCTTGAAAGAGAATCAGGCATCGATACAGATGATCTTGATGCAGATTGTGAACCTGAGTTGCCGGCTGGTGCATTTTTTGTCTGTCTGTTGCGGCCGAAAAGCGACGGCCTTGCATTAGATTCCCTGTCATCATCGTCGTCATATTCGTCATCGTTGTCTTCGTAGCGACGTTTTCTGGTGTTCCTGTTATCATAATCATCATCATCTTCATCGTCATCATCAAAACGATTCTTGCTGCGGCGATTGCGACGTGTCTGATTCATGTCATCATCAGATAGATAATCCGGATCCATATCATTGTCCTCATTTCCGTTGTTTAATCTGAGCATGCCCATGACTTTATTACCAAATCCAGCCATAAATTACGTCCCCACCATCTGATCACTTATTATTGTTTGTATGATCATCAGTTTGTTTGTAATCTCTTTCCCCGAAAATGCCTGTTCCGACTCTGATAAAAGTAGCACCTTCTTCAACGGCCACTTCAAAGTCTCCTGTCATTCCCATGGAAAGTTCACATATTTCTATATTATCAATGTTTTTTTTATCTATGTCAATGCTTAATTCTCTCAGTGCTCTGAAATATGGGCGGTTTGTCTCCGGGTCATCGGTGTACGGAGCAATTGTCATAAGCCCTTTCACTCTGATTCCGGGGAGCGGAGCTATGGCTCTTATAAGTGATTCAGTATCTGCAGGATGCACCCCGAATTTAGAATCCTCTCCTGCTACATTGACTTCAATAAGTACAGGTGTGACGATTCCGTGCTCACATGAAAGACGGCTTATTGTTTCAGCAAGGGCGCCATTGTCGACACTGTGTATCATTTTGACATTTCCAATCAGGAATTTCACTTTGTTGCGTTGAAGATGACCTATCATATGCCAGTTAATATCATCAGGCAACTGTGGAAGTTTGTTTTGAATTTCCTGAACCTTGTTTTCACCGAAATCACGTTGCCCATCGTCGTAAGCTTCCTGCAGCATCGGAATCGGTTTTGTCTTTGTCACACAGATAAGTTTTACGTCGGAGCGTTTTCTGCCGCTTCTGTCGCACGCCTGCTGGATGCGTTCTTCAATGGATTTCAGATTTTCAGTTATCATTTTCTCTGCCTCCTAGCCATAAACTAATGTATCCGGTGTTACAGCGGATGCATCAAGTACAATGTGATCATACTCGCTAAGGCCATAAGTCGTATTAGATTGGACTATTGAATATTCTTCATTCTGATACAGTATTGTTATCTGTCTGAAATCAGCGTAGCCCTTGTTGATATTATATACCCCTGTCAGGCCGTCCTGTGCCGACAGAGTGAATGTATCAGTGGAATCAGGCTTGTCTATGACGTCTCCTGCGCTTAATGTGTTTTCGTCCAGGTAATAGTCAGTATCAGTCTCACTGTACGGCACTGCATCGATAAATTCAGTTGATTTTGTCCCTTTTTCATCATATGTCTCGCGCAGTACCCCCTGAGTACCGCCAGGCCCTGTTGTTACATATTCTTTTGGAACAAGGAAGAATTTTTCATTTACAATTGAAGAATTTGGAACCTTCAGTCCTGTCTCATCCTCAGTTATAAGTTCGACCCGCAGAAAACGGTCTGTACAGAAAACAACCATGGAATTTGAAAGATCAAGTTTCACAAAGGACATACCTTCACTGCCTGAAGCACGTGAAGCCGAAACTGAAGCCCATATTTCCTGCTGATTCTTGATAAACCTGATTTTGATATAGCCCTCCTCTACAAGTTTCTTTGCTGTATCATCTGTTGTCTCGATGACCAGAGACCAGTTTTCATCAGTACAGAGTTTGTATATAGGGTCTCCCGTCGCGACCAGCTGATTATTATCAAGAGAGGTCTTCTTATATGCTGATATCGTCGATGATGACAGATCTTTCTCAGTGAGCGAATCATATGTCGTATCTTCATACCCGTCGGTATAATAAACTATTATTCCTGTTCCAGTCGTATAACATTGATGAATGGAATCAGAAAGTCCGGATGATGCAAGACTGTTTATGTCCTTCAGTATATAGCTGCCGGAAAGTTTCTGGACAGAGTTGAGAACAGAGTCTTTGAAGTCGTAGGTCGAAGAAAAACGGGTTGGATCAAATTCAGATGAAAAATCAACCATATCATTCTGTAATTCAGATAGATCGTCACTTGAAAGAACAGTTGAATCAACACTTTCTGAATTGAGATAATCCATGACCTGACCGGATTCATCCACCGTATACGCCAACTGCCCTACACCGAGACGATCACCATCTTTGTTAAAATAGTTCACATAACCGGCATAATCACTGCCGACTGTTTCCTCTGTCCGGAGAGCAATGCCTGTATATATCTGGTCACTTGAAAGAGAACCGGTCTTGACTTCATAACCGGCTATCGTGTCTGAATTTGCATACTGTACTAACAGAATGATTATATAGATCAGTATCACTGTAAAGAAGGCCACACTGATATAAGGAAGCCCGCTGTTCCGATCTTTTCTTGAGGACACCATTCTGATGTTACCGCGGTCTCTTCGATTGTTATTATATGAAGTTGAGGATCTGCGTTTCTTTCTATCTGTCAAAAGTAGTCCTCGCTGTTCAGTAAAAAGCCCCGGGATTCCCCGAGGCTTTATTATAGTTTATTTTGTAAAATATAAAACTGCATTGTTGCATAAAATTAAAGAGAAATTGCAATCATAGGTTTAATATCATCAGGGATATCTGATTCATCAAGTGATACGGAAAGAACAAAATCAACTCCGAATTTCTTGCTGATAGACTCTATTCTTTTCACGGTATCTGATATGTCTTTGTCCTTAAGGTCTGAAATTACAAGAAAACTATCGAAATACATTTGTTCAAGATCATGATCCTGAGATATGATTCCCATCACGAAACCGATGAATTCCTCGGTTGTTTTGATATCGAAATCCGGTACAGAAATGAGGCGGATCCTGTTATTCAATTCATACATATGATCGGTGCTCTTGTCCAGATAAACGATATTGCCCAATATGTTTTTTACTTCTGTATTTACCTTGTCCAGCAAGCACTTGGTCTTTCCCTTTCCTTTATTGCCTACAATGAGTTGAACCATTGGACTGTCCTCCTTGAAATTAGTTTCTTTATTTGAACGTCTTCCAACTTCGAAGACGTTATTGAACTTGAAATAATTATAGTTGAACTGACAATGAAAGACAACTGCTAATTAGGTATCAGAGACAGCAGCGAATCCATTGCACCATAAAGAGAATCGGTATCCTGTGCCTGCATTACTATGGAAATATAAGGATTCCCCGAGGTGTCATTAGATAATAAAATCAGGCAATGGCCGGCATCATTTGTTGTTCCGGTCTTGCCGCCAATAACGGTCACTCCGGAAGGTGTGCTGTGATTACCGTTGATATACTGATCTGTCGCATTTACTGAAACGTCTTTATCAGCTCCGGTAGAATCGTGGTAGACGGTCTGATACGAAGACATATTAATGCACTCTTTGATCTTATCATATTTAATGGCCTCGTTAAAGATCAGATACATATCATATGCAGTAGTATAGTGATTCTGGTCTGAAAGGCCGTTGGAGTTTACAAAGTTTGTTGCTGTAGCACCCAGAGAAGCAGCTTCTTCATTCATCATCTGAGTGAAGCCTTCAATACTGCCGCCTATGCCCTCTGCTATCATTATGGCAGCATCATTTGCCGAGTTGACCAGAAGCAGGTGCAACGCCTGATCCAGTGTCATTGTGTCACCTGAAGCTATGCCACATGACTGCGCATCTGCATCAAGCGTGTTCACAGTGTCGGAAGCGGTAAGCACTTTGTCAGTTGACGCATTCTTAAGCGCGACAATGGCAGTCATTATTTTTGTCATGCTTGCAGGATAGTGTCTTGTGTAAATATCTGTGGAAAACAGACATTTTTTATTATTTACATCAAAAAGAGCGGCCGCACTGGCTCCATAAAGATCAGGTGTTTCCGATGCGGCTGTTTCACCACTTGAATCAGTCACACAAAGCACTGATGCAAATGAGTCTGCTTTATCATTTGTTTCGATGGGCTGAGCGGCGATTCCGTATGTGCTGTCTGAAACATTATCGGAGTAAGCCATAGAATATCTTTGCGCACATCCACTCAGCAGTAATGAAAACATAAGGGTCACCGATGCGACCATAAATTTATTTGTATATTTCACGCCACTCAAAGTCTCCTCTGTCCAGAGATTTGATAAGCAGTTCTGCAGTGGCCAGATTAGTTGCAAGGGGAATATTATGTATATCGCAGAGTCTTACAACGTTATTGACATCGGGCTCATGTGATTTCGGAGTCAGCGGATCACGAAGAAAGATCAGCAGATCGATCTTGTTATGTTCTATCTGCGCACCTATCTGCTGTTCACCTCCGAGGTGACCTGCAAGATACTTGTGAACATTAAGGTTGGTGACCTCTTCTATCAGTCTGCCGGTAGTTCCGGTTGCATACAGCTCGTTCTTACAAAGGATTCCTCTGTACGCGATACAGAAATTCTGCATCAGTTTTTTCTTGGCGTCATGTGCAATAAGTGCAATGTTCATTTATTTGTCCTGCCTTCACCATAAAATATTATGAAGCATAATAATTATCTTCTCTTCTTTTCCTGCATATGTACGTTCAAAACAAGGCCTATGCCTGCATACAGACACAGAAGACTTGTGAGCCCATAACTCACAAAAGGCAGAGGAATGCCGGTATTAGGGAGTATTCCTGTTGCAACACCGATATTCATACACCCCTGGAAACCAATCCATGCGCCAACTCCGACAGCAATGACACTGCCTGCCATATCATGCGCATGATATGCAAGGAACATGCATCTTGCAGCAATCAGAACTATCAGCAGAACAACCACAACAGAACCGAGGAAACCTGTTTCTTCACCGATTACAGTGAAAATAAAGTCGGTCTGTGATTCTGAAATATAGCCGCTGTTCAATAGAGAACTGATTTCGTTGGTGTTGTAACCCTTCCCGAGAAGTTGCCCGGAACCTATTGCCATAATGGAATTCATCGTCTGATAGGAAAGGGTATCTTCATACTGTTCAGGGTGGAGCCACGCCAGTACACGACCTCTCTGGTAATCATTTACAAGAGTCTGACCTTCCTGAAGTATCATATTGAATACAACAATCACGGAAGGTACCGCAACTACCAGAACTGTTCCTATAAGTTTCCAACTTATGCCGCCCACGAACATCATAGCACAAAAAATGATGAAAATCATAATACTTGTAGACAGATCAGGCTGCAAATATACAAGTCCGATCGGAAGCAGCGCAAAGGCTACGGCAGTAAGTATTACGGGCATTTTGTGTATTTTTTCTCTGAACTTCATAATAAAGGCGGCAAAGAACAAAATCAACAGTATCTTGGCAAATTCTGAAGGCTGAAAGCGAACACCAAGGATTATCAGCCACCGCTGTGAACCACCTGCCGATGAACCGAATACAAGTACGGCAAGCAGAAGTATTATTGCAGTTACATACCACAAAGGACTGAACTTAAGCAGTTTATGATAATCAATGGCTGAAACAAAAGTCATGACTATCAGACTGAATATCATTCCTTCAGTCTGTGTTTTCTGAAGCTCCGGCTCTGCTGAACCTATAGCATAAAGACCGATAATATTGAGCAGGACCACCAGGAACAAGAGCATGAAATCAAAGTGCCGTATTGAGAAAGTGCTGAATGGACGGAACCTGTCACTTCTTTTTACGACCTCTTTTATTCCATCCCTGGATTCAAATGATAATCCGCTGAGATCGCGGTCTACTTTATTCTCATTTTTATCTAGATTATTTGTCATTTGTTTACAGGACCTCAGTCTCCGCCTATCGTAACGCCGGAATCATCAGTTCCGGTTGAAGTAAGATTCTTGTATGTATCATCGCCGTAATAGTATTTAAGAACACTGCAGGCAAGTTTTGCCGCATAGTCAGAAGAATAACCATTGGCAATCCTTGTTGCTACAGATATCTGAGGATCTTCATATGGAGCGTAGCAAAGAAACAGTGCGTGGTTAGGTTTGCTGGTATTCTCCTGGGCTGTACCTGTTTTGCCTGCTACATGTACACTAAGATCTTCAAAATAACTTTTGTTTTCAACTACGCCCCGCATGCCAGCATGTATTGCGTCCCAGTATGAAGAAGGCATATCTATAACATTTCTTATTGTGGCAGAGTTGTCACTGATAATGGTTCCGTCTGTGTCTTTAACGCAGTCAATAAGCGTCAGGTCATAGCATGTGCCGCTGTTAGCTACTGTTGTTATGTAACGGGCAAGCTGTGTCGTTGTATATCCGCTGTTGCCCTGACCTATGGCAGTTCTTACAGAGTCCTGATCAGAAAGCTGAGGTGATGCTTCATCTATTTCAACCCCTGAGGTGTCGCTGAGTCCATACATATCGATGTATTTGTCAATCTTTGCTATTCCTGTGTCGGAATCATATACATTGTTTCCAGTAAGGGAATCCTGTTTTGTTGCCAGTCTGTAACCGACCTCATAGAAGAAATCATTGCAGGAATTTGTTATGGCACCGGTAACATTGAGATTGCCATGGCTCCCCGGATATATCCAGCATTTTGGCGCAGGATCTCCTATCTTTTCGAAAACACCGGTACATGTTATCTGTGTGGAAAGATCTATGACGCCCTCCATCAGACCGGCTGTAGATGTTACCATCTTGAACGTGGAACCTGGAGCAGTTCTTTGCTGTGTTGCATAATTTATGAGCGGTGAGGACAGATCACTGCGGAGCTCCGCATAATAATCGGCGTCGACACCGTTTGCCATTTTGTTGTTGTCGTAGCTTGGGTATGTGACCATGGCAAGGACATTACCATTGTTTACGTCGGTTATTACCATAGAACCGGAATACGGGTAAAGACTTAGCTCAGCCGGGGTCAGATCCAGATTGCTTATCCTGTTGTACATGAACTGATATGATGATTCCGAGCCGCTTTCAAATTGCGCTTCTTCCATGGGCGGTATATTAACGATATTCTGCTCAAGCAGTATCTGGCAGACTTGATTACCGCTGATCCTGTCATTCAGAATAACGTATTTGTACACCTTACGTACAAAACCGTTTTCATCAATAAGGTTTGCCTTGATGTATTTGAATATTGCGTCATATACAGTATCGGAGTCAGAATATGTACTGCCGAGGTCAAGATCAGTGACATCGACCCAGCCGGCAGAAATGGCATATCTGATATACTCTGACATCGAAATTGTTTCGTCGGTCGTCCATTTTACATATGTTTCGTCTTCAGTATCTATAAGATCCTTGTTAATTATTCCTTCGTCATAAAGATACTGGACTATATAGGTCTGATAATTTTCATATTCCCGGGAAAGTTCTTTATAAGGAGTCTGTGTCGTGAAGTATTCATCATCCAGTTTGTCCCAGACTTCTGACATATACTGGTCGAATGCAACACTGACTGCCTTTTCGTTCGCTCCGGCATCGGTACTGTAAAGATGATCGATGTCGATAAGGTTATTGTTGAAAACGGCATAGTAGACATCATATATAGGAGTAAAAATATCAGAGCTGTTTGTGTTTTCATCGGTAATACACTCTTTGACGTTCCTGAGCTTTGCAAGTATTATTTTGGCCAGCTGTGATTCAAGAATGTCATAGGCAGCTTCTGTAAGATCCTTGTCTATTGTCAGATAAACATCATTGCCGGCTGATGGTTCTGTTCTGTCAGTTACTTCAAGGATAGTGCCGAAGTTGTCAACATAAACAGTCTCTGAGCCCTTATGACCCTGAAGTTCTGCTTCCATGGATTTCTCTATGCCTGATTTTCCGACGATATCATTTGAATCATAATTCAGATCAGGATTGTCAGCCTGCAGTTGTGTGAGCTCGTCAGTGGACACAGTTCCTGTATAGCCGAGTATCTGCGCAAAATATTTGCTGTCAGTATACTGCCTTATCGTACTGTCTTCTATGCTGACGCCCTGAAGAGTGTCTGCGCTTTCAAGAATATCAGCGACAGTGCGGTCGGATACATCAGAAGCAATTGTTGTAGATATATATTTCTGATAGCTGTTGAGGCTCAATTTGTACCTTATGATGACCATTTTAAGAAGTTTTACAGGATCATCTGTGTAACCTTTGCCGGAAATATATGTTGATTTCTTGTTTTCCGGGTCTTCATACTCACCTATTCCATACCTTTGACACAGATCAGCTATTACCTCATCAGCAGTTTTGGTCTTCTCTTCATATTTGAGGTCATCGGTAGATGTGTAGCCATAAATATCAGCAAGAAAGCGCAGCAGTGCCTGACCATCGACATTGAAGGCGTATTTATCGCCAGATCCGGATGTAATATTAAAATCTGTAGTGATGCTGTCGCCGTTGGATTCAACGATATCAATGGATTTGCTTATTGTTGAATTGAGTTTTTCGTCATCGCCGTCATATGTGTCCTTGATCGTGACAGCGTATGCCAGTTTATTGGATGCAAGCAGATTGCCGTTCCTGTCATAAATATTGCCTCTTGTTACGGAAATGCTGATCTCTTTGCGGATCTTGAGCTGAAAATTGTCAAGATACTGTTCACCGTTCACAATCTGAAGTTCAAACAAACGATATATCAGGCCTGCACCTATGAGCACAAAAACAACAATGAGCAGGCTTATCCTGAAACCCTTGCCCATAATGAAGTCTTTTGTGCTTTTTTTAAAGTGTTGACTTACGTTTTGCAAAATTCTTTTCGCTTTCTCGTATCGGGCGCATAAAGCGTTTATATATCCAGATTATCAGTGGATAAATGATAAGCGCTATCAGAGTAGTATATAGTATTTCAGGCAAAACATAATGCAATATGAAGCTTCCAAAAAAGAATTTCCCATTTATAACGAACCTGAAAACATAACAGAAAAAGCCATACAACAGATCGCTTCCGGCAATTGCAGCAATAGGCAGTTTCAGACTGTCAGGAAAAATTATCCTTTCAAATTTGCCACTGAGATATCCTGTAAAACAGTAAACAAGTGCATAGAAACCAAGGTAGTCAGAGAAGAAAATATCGCATAGAAGACCGCAGATAAAGCCAATGACAGTGCCCTTTTTATCTCCGTATACTATGCTCAGTGATACGGTGACAATAATCATAAGATTCGGAGATATCCCACCGATATTCAGAAAGCGGAACAAAGATGTCTGTAGTATGAAAGAAACTATTATCATAAGTGCTATGATCAGCAATGCGCGAAATTTTCTCATTTATCGGAGCTCCCGCTCGACGTGTCACCATCGCTTATGGTTTCTTTGACCTCGAGTATCACAAGAACAGTGTCCAGGTGTTCGAAATCAACAGCAGGCGTCAACTGACCGGATTTGGTCAGATTATTTGCATCCTTGTTTATGCTGGATATATATCCGATGAGAATACCGGGAAGATACTTGTCACTGATATTAGATGTGACTACCTTATCTCCTACTGTGACCTGATCAGCATTATCAGTTAATTTTGAATAATCAATCACACCATTTGCATAGTCAGAAAGCGAACCGGAAACGATCATATTGTCTGAAGTTGAAAGAACCTGCGCGCTCACGTTGGAATCATCATTTATTATTGAGATAACACGCGCCCAATGAGGCCCGATGGCTGTCACACGACCGACCAGACCATCATCTGCAATCACGTTCATGTCCACAGCCAGACCATCAGTTTCACCTTTATTTATCAGAAAAGAGTGATACCAGTTGCCGGAATCTTTGGCAATTATCCTTGCGCCTGTTTTGTCATAATCCTGATATTGTGCATCAAGAGTATAAAGCTTGCGCAGCCTGGAAAGCTCATATTTGTTCTGCTGAAGCTCGGTGTTCTCTGATTTCAGATCGCTCAGTTCTGTTTTGAGCTCTTCGTTCTCAGCTTGAAGATCCTTTATTCTGGCAATATAATCCCGCTTGTCGATCATCCAGTCACCGACAGCGCTGATGCCGTTCTGGAACGGCACAATAAGGTAGCTGGACACATTCCTGAAAGGACTTGTGGCAAACGGAAATGAATAAGTCAAAACAAGTAACAAAACACACAGCGCTGAAACTATCATTAGCACGTATTTTGAAGGAATATGGAATTTTTTTTTTGGCTTTTTTATTACAGGACTCATCTATTGGTTTTCTGCCTGTCAGTTCCTGCCCATGCCTTCTATGGTATAGGCGAGTGAACGGTAATTTTGCTTTTTAATGACCTGTGAAAGACCGATAGCACATGTGTTTACCGGACTCTCTGCTACAACAACACGAAGCTGGACTTCATCAGCAATAGCCTCGGCCAGTCCTTCTTCCTGGCAGGCACCGCCGGTAAGGAACAGACCGTGACGATAAATGTCAGCTGACAGTTCCGGCGGTGTTCTTTCAAGGATAACCTTTACATTATCAACTATGGCATGAAAATTATCAGCGAGGCTGGATGACACAAAATCGTGTGAAAGCGTTCTCTCAACAGGAAGCCCCGTTACTATATCGCGGCCATAAACAGTTGCAAGGCCGTTATTCTGGGACAGATCGCAGAATGATATGCGAACGCCCTCCGCAGTCCTTGAGCCGATTACAAGATTGTACTCTCTCCTTACGGCATTTACGATGGAAGCATCAAAAACGTGTCCGCCGACTTTTATCATCTTTGACAGCACAATTCCGCCGAGTGACAATATGGAAATATCGGTCGTGTCATATCCTACATCGACAACCATTACGCCCTGGGAATTTTTCACATCGATTCCCATCCCGAGACCATCGGCCACAGCTTTTTCCACACCCATTATACGTTTTGCCTTAACGCCGGAATCTCTGATAAGGTCATAGAAAGCACGGCGCTCGACTTCAGTGACATCTGTCGGAATTGCAATAAAGTAATCGGCCGGTCTCACAGCTCCCTTGAACTCATACCCGATAAAACACTTTATGAGCTTCTCCATATTCTGTATGTCAGCGATGACTCCAAAATTAATGGGCCTTGTGACCTTGATATTGGAAGGTGCTTTCTCATACATTTCGTAGGCCGAATCACCGTACGCGATCATGTTCTTCCTGTTTTCTACCGCAATCATATTCTTCTGTACGTTTATCTTATCAGTTGCAGAATTGTAAATCTTGATGTTGTTTGTGCCAAGGTCGATGGCAAACGTATTATAGATCAATGTGTCTACTCCCCTTTGCTAAGTAAGTTTTCCTTCAGTCAAAATAACCCATCTGTTTCATGCTGCGATAATCATCACTTATTATCATGTGATCAACAAATCCGATTTCCATAAGCCTGCTGGCTTCAAGTATCTTTCTGGTGATCTGTATATCCTGGTGGCTCGGCGTGGAATCACCGCTCGGATGGTTGTGAATAAGTATGAAATTTACTGCGTTGAACCTGCATGCTCTGACGAATATTTCGCGCACAGAGACAAGCGTGGTGTTAATGGTGCCAATCGACACAGTCTCCTCCCGGATCAGTGACATCCTGTTGTCAAGAAGGAGCATAAGAAGCTTCTCCTGCCTGAGATGGCGCATCTCTTCGCCGTAATACTCAAAGATAGATCTGGGACTGGCAAAACAAAGGTCACGCCCGGCTTTAACTTTGGAAAGGCGTTTCGAAAGTTCTGCGATACACAGGATCTTTACCGCCTTGACCTCTCCGATACCTGGAATAACTGTGAGATCCTCAAGCGTTTCATCATACAGTACTGAAAGAGAAGGTACTTCATCAGGCCTGTTACCGGTGAGTATTCTGCGGCTCACATCGACTGCGCTGAAATCTTTGGTACCTGTGCGGACGATGATCGCTACAAGCTCAGTGTCAGTGAGACTCTCGGGACCATATTTCAGGAATCTCTCGTATGGCATTTCTGTTGCTGCGTTTTCTTTGTTTGCATTTACTGCTTTGTTCATGTGTCCTCTTTCCGCTCTCCGGGCAGACCGAGGATAGTATTATAATTCTAGATAGTAATGAGTTTTCGGTCAAGCAAATATTGTATGGTTTTAAGTACGCCGAATTTCGCATGCGGCCATGTGAGCCCTCCCTGAAAATAAACAGTATACGGTTCGCGCATCGGGCCGTCAGCTGACAATTCGACAGTAGATCCAGATACAAAAGCGCCTGCAGCCATGACGACCTGATCATCATATCCCGGCATTTCATCAGGATATGGCGTAACGAAACTGTCAACGGGAGCGGCTGCCTGAATACCCTGGGCAAATGCCACTTCGGCATCAGCATTGTGGAAAGTGATAGCCTGAACTATGTCATGCCTTTCGTCTGCTACACGGGGAAAACATTCAAAACCAAGCTTCTCATAGCAGGCGGCCGCAAAGATGGCACCTTTTATTGCTGCAGCTGTCATGACAGGAGCGAGGAAAAATCCTTCATAATATGATGGAAGTATTCCGAGTGAAGCTCCGACCTCTTTACCGAGCCCCGGACTGGTAAGCCTGAATGCCGCATTCTCCACACATTCCTTTGTACCGGCTATATATCCGCCTGTGGGAGCGAGTCCTCCTCCTGGGTTCTTTATGAGAGAGCCAACGATCATATCAGCGCCGACGCTTCCGGGTTCCTCTCTTTCGGTGAATTCTCCATAGCAGTTATCAACCATGATTATGACTTCCGGCTTCAGACTTCTGATGAATTTTATCGCTTCTCCGATCTCTTTTATTGAAAGAGTCGGCCTCTCAAGATATCCTCTGGATCGCTGGATCTCCACGAGTTTTGTCTTCTCATTCATACATTTACGAATATTGTCAAAACAAATGTGACCGTTCTCATCAAGATCAGCCTGAGCATATGTTATGCCGTATTCTGCAAGAGAACCCTTCGACGGCCTTATGCCAATGACTTCTTCGAGCGTGTCATAAGGCTGGCCTGAGGCTGACATCATTTCATCACCGGGGCGCAGGTTGCTCATAAGAGCGAGTGCGAGTGCATGTGTTCCACATGTAATCTGAGGTCTTACGAGAGCGTCTTCAGTTCTGAAGAATTCCGCATAAGTTTTCTCGAGCCCTTCTCTTCCTATATCATCATAACCGTAACCTGTAGTTCCGAGAAGACAGGCTTCCCCGACATGAGCGTCCTGCATTGCCTTTATAACGCGCATCTGATTATATTCGGCTGTTTCATCGATCTTTTCAAAACGCGATCTCAGGTCACCGAGCAATGGGCGGGCAAAATCAAGAACTTTGTTACTGATACCCATTTCCATGTATTGATCATTAAGACCATTATTACTGTCTGCCATTATGCAAATCTCACTTTCTGCTTATTCTGTTAATGATGGCTCATATAAAATGTTGACTGACTACACTGGTCATAATACCGACCGGGTCAACGTCGCCGCTTACATCTATCCATGTGATGTTTTTCTCACGCTTGAACCATGTCAGTTGCCTTTTGGCAAAATGACGTGTTTCTTCTTTTATCTTTTCACGAGCTTCTTCAATAGTATACTCTCCGTCAAGTGCACGAAGGATCTCCTTATACCCGAGCCCCTGCATGGAAACGTCATTGTCGGTGAGTCCTTCTCCTTTAAGAGTTATGACTTCCTCTACAAGACCTTCTTCGAACATTTTGTCAACGCGGGAATTAATTCTCTCATAAAGTTCATTTCTGTCCATGTTCAGAACAAAATAGACGGAGTCATAGGCTGCAGGTCTTTCTCTCTGCTCTGCATTATGCGAGGAAATCATAGATCCGCCGGTTGTTTTCGCAAATTCAAGAGCTCTTATTACTCTCTTTACATTGTTGGGGTGAATGGCATCGGCGGCAGCAGGATCGATGGCTGCGAGTTTTAGGTGAAGCGCTTCGTTGCCGTTTGTTCTGGCAAATTCCAGCATCTCATCCCGGAATGAGTCGTCCTTTGTGGTCTCTGTAAAATCTATATCATATAAAAGCGCCTGAATGTAGAAACCGGTTCCACCGCATACAATAGGGATCTTCCCCTCACTTCTTATTTCGAGTACCGCCTTTGCGGCTTCGTCCCTGAATCTTACGACATTCCATTCTTCGTGGGGGTCTATACAGTCGACAAGATAATGCTTAACGCCATGCATTTCCTCTTCAGTGATCTTGGCTGAGCCGATATCCATTCCGCGATAGACCTGCATTGAATCAGCTGAAATCACAGAGCCGTTTATCTTCTGCGCAAGCGATACTGCTGCACTGCTTTTTCCGGTGGCAGTAGGACCTGCGATTATTATCAGGGGCTGGAGCACGCTGAATCCTCCTTCAGACAATACGTTTGAACTTCTTCTCAATTTCCTGTTTAGAAAGCTCTATCATAGTCGGTCTTCCGTGCGGGCAATGGTATGGATTGTCAAGTGTCATGAGCTCATCGATCAGAGCTTTTGCCTCTTCCGGACGCATACTGTTGTTGCCTTTGACCGCTGCCTTGCAGGACTCGGTTGCTATTCTTGACAGGATATCCGAAGGGGTACCTTCAAGCTTCTCTCCCATTATTTCGTCGATGGTATCCTTAAGCAGAGCTTCAGGTCCTGCCCCGTAGAGCTCAAGTGGAACTGCTCTTATTGCATATGAAGACCCGCCGAGATCATCAAATTCATATCCCATGGCCTCGAAAATGCTCTGGTACTGCAGAAAGACGGATTCTTCCCTTCCGGCAAAACATATGACAATCGCGGGCAGCAGTTGCTGCGACGGAGCGGGACGCTCATTTCTTTCGTTGTAATGCTTCATCAGTCTCTCATAATTGACCTTTTCGTGAGCCGCGTGCTGATCCATCATAATGAGCTTATCGTCAAATGCAATGAGCCAATAAGTATCGAATATCTGTCCGAGGATCCTGTATTTACTGGCATTTTCAGGCGAGAGGATCTTCATCGCGAGTTGTTCGAAATCTGAGGAAACTTTCGTTTCAGCAGGGATGTGGCTGTCCTCAATAATCCTGGTTATTCTTCTGTCGGAGAAAAGGTCATTATCAGAATCCGTATCCGCGTCATAATTTGTTTTGTCTGAATCAGAAAAGACCTGCGGTGCTTTGATCTCAAAAGGTTCTTCGTGGTCAGAAAGCAGCGAATTGCGTTCTCTTATATCCTCATTTTTGCGCTCTTTATCGGAGTCAAGGTGTGCCTTGGGAATTAGTTCCTTCTCGTGCAGAGTCTCGTGCACAGAATTATCTATGAAGTCGAAGATCCGTTTGTTGTCGGAAAAGCGTGCTTCCTTCTTGGAAGGATGGACATTTACGTCCACTTCATTCGCGGGCATTGTGAGGTACAAAATAGCGAACGGGAACTGATGCTGCATAAGATCAGTGCGATATCCGGATTCCAGCGCTTTGGACAGCACATCGTTCACGATAACGCGCCCGTTTACGAATATCAGTTCAAAACTTCTGCTCCCGCGGCTGATCTCCGGTCTTCCAATGAATCCGTCCATTGTAAGCTCACCGGTCTCATCCGTTCTGTGGACAGGAAGCACGGTAGTTGAAATCTCCCGGCCATATATGCGGTAGATGATCTCCTTTATATCGCCGTTGCCAGAGGTGTGCAGCTTTTCTGCACCGTTCACCCGGTAATGAAAAGAGATATCGGGGTGAGAAAGAGCCAGATGCTCCACAAGGTCGGTGATATAACCGGCCTCAGTCTGAGGCATCTTGAGGAACTTCCTGCGGACGGGAACATTGTAGAAAAGCTCTCTGACGATCACGGTAGTTCCGTCAGGCGCTCCTATCTCGCTTGTCTCAAGCGGGATCACATCGGTGTTGTTGGGATTGAGCCCGTTATTGACCGCCCTTATGCCGGTGATCGAGCCGCGCACCTTGGTGATCATTTCGACCTGGGCAACAGAAGCAATGCTTGATAAAGCCTCGCCCCTGAAGCCGAGCGTGCTGAGCTTGTCAAGATCCCCTTCGTCTTCTATCTTGCTGGTCGCGTGCCGCCTGAATGCCTTTGATATCTCGTCAGGCGGGATGCCGCAACCGTTATCAGTCACACGGATCAGAGCTATCCCGCCGTCCTTTATCTCACATGTAATGGCACTGGCGCCGGAGTCTATCGAATTCTCAATGAGCTCCTTGACTACGTTCGCCGGCCGCTCGACGACTTCGCCGGCCGCTATTTTGTTGATCGTTTCATTGTCGAGAATATGTATCATGGTATACCTCATTACTGTTTTGGCATGAATCTGTTCTTCAGCTCGCTCTGCAGCCGATACAAAGTGTTCAGCGCATCGACCGGCGTGAGGTTAGTGATATCGATGTCCTTAAGTTCATTGATGACATCTTCATCTTTCTTAGTGTCGAACAGTGTCATCTGTCCGAGGTCGACGTCGTCGTAGTGCGGGACCTTTTCTTTGGATCCGCTCGCTGCGGGGGCGATGTTCTGGACTTTCTCGGTGATGTCGCTGTCGACAAGGCTGGAGAGGATTTCCTTGGCTCTGTCAACGACGATGTCCGGGAGGCCGGCAAGTTTTGCTACCTGTATGCCGTAGCTCTTATCGGCACCGCCCTTAATTATCTTGCGCAGGAAGACGATGTCATCTCCGTTTTCCTTTACTGCGACGCAGTAGTTATTGACATTGTCGATCTTGCCCTCGAGCTCTGTGAGCTCGTGATAATGTGTGGCGAAAAGAGTTTTGGCGCCGAGGAATTTCTTGTTGCTTATGTGCTCTATGACGGCCCAGGCAATTGACAGTCCGTCGTATGTCGATGTTCCGCGCCCTATCTCGTCGAGGATTATCAGTGAACTTGGGGTCGCGTTACGGAGGATGTTGGCGACTTCGTTCATTTCGACCATAAAGGTACTCTGCCCGCTTCCGAGATCATCGGAGGCACCGACTCTGGTGAATATCCTGTCGACCACGCAGAGATCTGCGGAGTCTGCCGGGACGTAGCTTCCGATCTGCGCCATCAGAGCAATCAGGGCGTTCTGCCTCATATATGTAGATTTACCGGCCATGTTGGGACCGGTGATTATCGATATTGCCTTCTTGCGGTTATCGAGGTAGCAGTCGTTGGCGACGAAGTCACCGGAGAGCATTCTCTCTACCACGGGGTGGCGGCCATTCTTAATGTTGATGACACCCTTATCATTTATTGAAGGCTTCACATAGCCGTAACGCTCAGCGACAAGGGCGAGCGAACAGTAAACATCGAGCAGAGCTATTGCCTTTGATGAATGCTGGATCTGTTCCATTTGTCCGGCTATGCTGTCTCTTATTTCACAGAATTTGTCATACTCAAGTGTGTTCAGCTTATCCTCGGCATTGAGGATAGTGTCCTCAAGCGATTTGAGCTCCTGGGTTGTGTAGCGCTCAGAGCCGGTGAGCGTCTGTTTGCGTATATAGTCATCAGGAACTTTATCTTTGAAAGAATTTGTGACATCAAAATAATAACCGAAGACCTTGTTGTACTTGATCTTGAGATTCTTTATGCCAGTGCGGTCACGATCCCTGGCTTCGAGATCCATGAGCCAGCTTCTGCCCTGAGTCTTGGCCTCGCGGAAGTGGTCGATATCATCGTCAAAACCTTTTTTGATGATGCCGCCTTCTCTCACGGATACAGGTGGCTCTTCTTCTATCGAGTCGTTGAGAAGCTTTATGAGCTCGTTGAACTCACCTATCGAATCATAGATGTTCTGGAGCTCGGAATCCTTATTTTCAAGACCCTCAAGAGTTTTGCGTATGGGAGCGAACATGGAAAGCGAATTCCTGAAAGCAATGAGGTCACGCGGATTTGCTGTCTTATAGGAAATTCGCGTGAGCAGGCGCTCGAGGTCGTAAACAGGTGACAGGTACTCTCTTATCTCATCTCTGTCCACACTGTTCTTATTGAGAGTCTCGATCGCGTTCAGACGCGCCTTTATGGCGTTTGCATCTACAAGCGGCTGCTCGACAAGCTGGTGCAGAGTCCTTGCCCCCATGGCAGTTCTTGTTTTGTCCAGAACCCAGAGGAGCGAGCCCTTCTTCTGCTTCTCGCGTAGCGTCTCCGTGAGCTCGAGGTTGCGTCTTGTGGCACTGTCGAGCAACATGAAACGGTTTGCAAGATAAGGAGTAATTGAGGTCAGGTTGGAAAGATCATTCTTCTGTGTGTCATATAGATAACGGAGCAGCGCTCCGGCCGCAATGGTACCGGCCTTGAAATCCTCAATGCCGAGACCGACAAGACTTGATACATGGTAGTGCTCAAGTATAGTTTGTTTTGCTCCGTTCTCATCATAGTAATGCGTATCGAGCGGATAGACAGCGATTCCAAGGCGTCCTCTGAGGTCAGCAATGTCGATGCCACTCATTTCGAAAGCATCGTTGCAGATGATCTCTGAGGGCGAATATTTCATGATTTCATCATTGATAGCGCGGTTGCTGTCTACTTCGGTCACATAGAAATCACCGGTGGAAATATCAGTGACAGCGATTCCGGACTGGTTCTGTGTATAAAAGACTGAGAGCAGGAAATTGTTCTTTCCGCCGTCCAGGGACTGCATATCTGTGTTGGTCCCGGGAGTGACTATTCTGGTTATCTCACGCTTGACAAGGCCCTGTGCGAGCTTTGGATCTTCGACCTGGTCGCAGACGGCCACTTTATAGCCGTGGCTGACAAGTTTTGTAATATAGGCGTCTATGGCGTGAAAAGGGACGCCACACATGGGCGCCCGCTCCTCGAGACCGCAGTTCTTACCTGTGAGAGTGAGCTCGAGCTCTTTGGACGCTGTTTTGGCGTCATCAAAGAACATCTCAAAGAAATCGCCGATGCGGTACATGAGGATGCAATCCTGGTATTGTTTCTTGGTCTCCATGTAGAGCTGCATCATTGGGGAAAGCTTATCTTCGTTTATCAAAGTTCCACCTGCCTTGTTTCATCTGAGTCGAGAACATGTCCGAAATAATAGAAGCCATGACATTCGTCGAGTTTTACCGGCACAAAGCTTCCGATAAGTGACGGATCGCCTTTTACATGCACTATCATATTGTTGGACAATCTGCCCGTCACATAAGAACTGTCCTCTTCATTGACACTCTCAATAAGAGCCGACATTTCCATGCCGGCAAATCTCTCGGCCTGCTCTTTGGCGGTGTCCTGGACAACGGCGAGAAGGCGCGCGAAGTTTTCCTTCTTCACATCTTCAGGCACCTGTTCCATTCTGGCAGCAGGCGTGCCCTTTCTCATCGAGTAAATAAAGGTAAATGCATTGTCGAAACCGACCTTCTTTACGACGTCTATTGTTTCATCCACGTCTTCCGCAGTCTCGCCGGGAAAACCTACAATAATGTCAGTAGTTATCGCAGCGTCAGGGATTTCCTGCCTTATGTGTTCGGCGAGCGCCAGATACTGCTCCTTGGTGTAACGCCTGTTCATCGCCTTGAGTATTCGGTCTGAGCCGGACTGGAGAGGCAGATGTATGTGGCGCGCGATCTTGGGGTTGCGTTTTATGCACTGGATCAGGTCTTCGGAGAGATCCTTGGGGTGCGAAGTCATGAACCTTACGCGCTCTATTCCGTCAATTTTTGTCGTCGCCTCGAGAAGCTCGGCAAAACTTATAGGATCCTCAAGTGTTTTGCCGTAAGAATTTACGTTCTGCCCGAGCAGCATTATTTCCTTCACGCCGTCGGAAGCGAGACGTTCTATCTCGCGCAGAATATCGATCGGTTCTCTGCTCTTTTCGCGCCCGCGGACATAGGGAACGATGCAGTAGCTGCAGAAGTTATTGCATCCGTACATGATATTGACGCCGGACTTCCAGGAAAATTTGCGATCCGTGGGAAGGTCTTCGACGATTCTGTCGCCGGATTCCCAAAGCTCGGTGACGCGTTTGTCAGAGTGATATACCTCATAGATATATTCGGCAAAACAATAGAGATTGTGCGTTCCGAATATGAGATCCACATAAGGATAGCTCTTGTGGAGTTTGTCGACAGCAGTCTTTTCCTGCATCATACAGCCGCAGACGGCGATCTTCATTTCCGGGTTTTCTTTCTTGTAGTGCGATGCGCGGCCGATGCGCCCATAGAGGTGCTGATCGGCGTTATCCCTGACAGTGCAGGTATTATAGATAAGAAAGTCTGAATTCTCCTCATCTCTTACATCAAAGCCGCAGGCTTCCAGGATCCCGGCGAGCTTCTCGGAGTCCTTCGCATTCATCTGACATCCGAAAGTTACAGTACACGCGGTAAGATTCCTGCCGAGCTCCTGTGATTTTGCCGCTGTATAATCCCGCATCTTCTTTATGTAATAGTATTGCCTCTGATCGCCTTCTTCCGGGACCGGTCCTGAGATATCGATCGAAGCAATTATTTCTTCAAGTTTATTCTGCATTTGTGCTCCAATAAATAAAATTTTCAATCCAACTCGTACGACGCATATGTGTTGAGAATGCGCGCTATGAGATCGACGTTCCTGGCCATTTCGTCAACAGACACATATTCGAAGCGGCTGTGATAATTGTAAGCGCCTGTTCCGAGGTTCGGGCAGGGAATTCCTTCAAATGAAAGTCTGCAGCCGTCAGTGCCGCCTCTTATGGCATCGATCAGCGGTTCGATACCGAGCGCCTTCATTGCATTTACAGCGTTATCAATGAGATGCATGTGAGGGCGGATCTTCTCACCCATGTTGTAATAGGAATCCTTGAGCTTAAGCTCAACGGTGCCAGCGCCGTATCGAAGGTTCATGGCTTTGACGGCCTTCTTCATCTCCGCCTTGCGTTCCTCGAAGCGCTCTTTGTCGTGATCCCTTATTATGTAATCCATCATGGCTTTGTCTGTGGTGCCTTTCATTTCGAGAAGGTGATAGAAGCCTTCTCTTCCCTCTGTGTAGAATGGTGTTTCGAGTTTTGGCAGCAGGCCGGCCAGTTCCATGCCGACAAGCAGGGCACTCTTCATTTTGCCCTTGGCATTTCCCGGATGTGTGCTGATGCCATTGATATTTATAACAGCTGATGCTGCGTTGAAATTCTCGTATTCGAGTTGCCCGAGATCACCGCCGTCTATAGTATATGCGTAATCGCAGGCAAAATGATCCTGATCGAGCCACATCGGGCCGTTACCGACCTCTTCATCCGGCGTGAAGCAGCATCTGATAGTGCCGTGTGCGTATTCCGGGTGCGACAGATAGAACTTCATGACTTCCATTATCGCAGCCACGCCTGCCTTGTCATCGCCGCCGAGAACTGTCGTGCCATCAGTCACGATTATCGACTGACCGATGTGCTTTTTGAGCGACGGGTATTCCGATGCTGACAGAACGTACTGACCGTCTTTGTCGAGCTGGATATCAGTTCCGTCGTATGAATTAATTCTGCGGGGCCTGAAGTCAGTTCCTGCAACATCAGGTGATGAATCCATGTGAGCCATGAGCCCGATGATCGGCGCGTTGTTCTGTCTGTGGCGCTTGTTTTTATCCTTGCGTGAATCAAGTTTTGCCTGGTCGAAGGGAATATTGCCGGGAACAGCTCCGTAGACGTAGCAGTGCTTCTCGTCATAATAGACTTCGGAAGCACCCATATCCGCCAGTTCATCGCGGAGCAGGACTGCCAGATCGCGCTGGCAGGCCGTTGACGGCGTATCCGGGATTCCCTCCCTGGACTGCGTATTGATCGATGCGTAGCGCATGAAGCGCTCGCCTATATCCTTGTAATCATTCATTTGTATCTTTACCCCTTCTTGTTTTTTTTTATTTGTCACTGTATTTCTCATTTATCCTGTAGAGATAGGATCTTCCTCTCTTTTGCCCTGTACGCTCCACTACGCCGAGATCGGTGAGAATCTGCAGCACGGTGGAGAAGCCATCTGAGCGTCTGCCTGCAGCTTTTGCCACGTCACCTGATGAGAATTCATCAGGCAGATCATATGGTAGAAAAGCAAGGTAATCTGCCGGGGAGCTGAGCACAAGCTCGTCGATCAGCTCTTTCGGGATCCTGTCATAGCGGTGCGATCCCCTTTTACCATTGCTGCCCCAGCCGTCCTGCAGGCGGTATTCATCCATATCGATCAGCATAAGATCTATTGTCAGATTTGTTTTGCCGAGGTAGGGGCGGATCCTGTAGAGCTCGCGGAAAGCATCGTAAAATGAGCCTTTCTTCGGAGACTTGTTCTTCTTGCCGAGGGCGCCAGTCTCAGGGTCTATCCAGGTCACATATTTGACGTGCGGGATCGGATAGACGATCTTAACGGGATACAGAGGCAGAAAGGTGTCAAGCTTGCCTCTCATCTTATAGAAATTTCCGTTCTGGATCTCAATGATCTCGCTGCCCGTATAAATGTCGGCGATGTAGTTCTCTATAGGAATCTCCTGATGGTCATCGTCCGGGTCTTCGTAATACTTTAAAACAGCATGCAGTGTCTTTTCCATCTGCATGCCGATCCCGTGTCTTTCGCGCTCATCAAATGTTATTATTTTGCGTCTTGCTTCTTCGAATTTCTGTTTGTCCATTTGGCTTTTTCGAGTTCTTCCCTGATCTGCCCGAAAGCGGCATCCTCTCCTTCGTCAGCGAGCAGGCGCAGGTATCTTTCAAGGAGAGATGCGGTGTCAGGGTGCATGAACCTCCCGGTGTTCCCACTTAAAAAGTAATTCAGCGGATCAGTTTTATTATATTCGGATCCGAGATAGACCTTAGATGCAGCCACGCGGTCACAGAACATCTCACACACATATTTAAGAGGCATTCTGACAGGCTTTATTCCGCCCTTTATTTCACGTGTACTGTAGTCGATCCAGTATTCATAATGATGCTTATTGCGGCCCTTATGGTGGAGCCACGCCGAAGAATATCCTGTCGCACGCCGCTCGCCGTTATTGGGACTTTCTTTGCCTGTGTAATACCTTGCACCGACCCAGAATTCCGATGGCGAGTATTTGGAGAGATCATGCAGGAGCCCTTGTCTGTACAGACCGAGCCTGAAGCATTCTTTCATCACGATGTGCCTGTGACGTGTTATCGTGCGGAAATGGCCGGTCAGTTTACTGAATGTTATTTTATTTTGTTCTGTCAAAACATTTGTCCTGCTTGTTCTTCTTAGTATCCACATGAATGAACTTCAGAGGTCCTGATGCCCGTTCAGTTGCTGCCTGGGTATTCAGATCGTTCTTCGGGAGCGAAGCGAGTCTTGATTTTTCTGCGCTGCTCATTTTGCCTGTCTGCAGGATCATGACAGAGCGCGATGGAACATGACAGATACTTCCCGATACTTCACAGGGCTTCTCAGGAAACGGGCTGTCAAGCGAAGTATTCATTATGACATACCATGATTGCTCACCTTTAAGGTGCGGGAGTCCGAAATCAGAATTCTGCCAGTACATATTGATCGCCAGGTAGAGCAGATGGTCTGACTGTTTTGCTGCGTTGTTGTTATCATCGGTTCCGGCGGATACTACTCTCTGACCTGATCTGAATGCCGGTTCATAATCTTCACAGTAAAGAATTCCTATCATGTGGCTGTAACCGGAAAAGTCAGGTTTCCATGCATCCCTGCCATGATATGAAATATCAGGATACCCAATGTTGAGGTAATCGCCGAAATGGAAAGGTTCACTTTTTCTGAATACACTGTGTTCTTTCCTGAATGAGGAAATTTTACCTGTAAAATCAGTAAGAGACTGGCTGCTTTCAGTCTTTTTCCATGAAGTCCAGCCGATTTCATTGTCCTGACAATAAGGATTGTTATTCCCATTTTGTGAGTTCTCTGATTCATCGCCGGCATGGATAAGGGGTGTCCCCTGCGAAAGCATGACAAGTGTGATAAAGTTGCGCATCTGCCTCTGGCGCAGCTCGAGCGTGCTCTTCTTGCGGCTGCGGCCTTCTACTCCACAGTTCCAGCTCATATTGTTATCATTGCCGTCGCGGTTCTCTTCGCCGTTATCTTCGTTGTGCTTGCGGCTGTATGAAACAAGATCGTTGAGCGTAAAACCGTAATAATTAGCAGCATAATGAAGATTCCCATGGCCTGAAGGAACATGAAGGAAAGCCCTTATGAAGTCAGAAAGCACCATATCGTCGCCCTTTACAAAGGAGCGGAGAAGATACATGAAGTTATCATTATAATCTGCAAGCAGGCTTTCAGAGTTTTGAGAAGAAGGATTGCTGCCGTTCATCGGCATAGCGACCGAAAGAATATGCTCATCCCTCGGATCCTGCTTGAGCTGTTCATACGGGAAATTGTAACTGAAGAGCATCGTTTCTGAAAGCAGCGGGTCTTTTGCGAGCTGTGACAGCGGGATATGTGATCCCATCAGATGAAGACCGTCAATTCCATATCGTGTTGCCCAATAGTGAGCTGTGTCAACAATGACTCCGTCAGGAACAGCATCCGGGAAGAAAAGCTGGATCACGACCTCTATTCCGGCACGATGGAATGCTTTCACCATTTCAAGGAATTCCTTCTCAGGGTGTTCCTCTCCTTTTGCGAAAGCAGCCCGGGGAGCATTGTAATATCCTTCAACAAAGCCCCAAAGATTGGGTCTTACTTCATCAGGAATATTGTGCTCGACGCGCAGTACAATATGATCTCCGCTGCCTGTCTGTTCAGTTTTGCCGGTCTGTCCGATTCTTGCTTTGTGGACTTTGGGAACAATGATCGAATATGAAGAAGTCAGATACCTGCCGCGTGCTTCTTTTGACGGGCAAAGTTCTGATACAGGCATCAGTTCTACTGTCGTTACGCCCAGACCAAGAAGGTAGTCTATCTTCTCAGCCACACCTTCAAAAGTGCCCCTTGCATTTACGCCTGAAGCTTTTTCTTTTGTGAATGCACGCACGTTAAGGAGATAAAACATTCTGTCGCTCCAGTGATATTTACCGTGGAGAGGTGATACGCGGACGCGGTCATCAAGTTCGCTCAGAGCGCTGACTCTTATGTCATCGTCAGTGCCTGGATATAGACTTACGAGTCTGTGTGCATAGGGATCATTGAGAAAATTATCGCCTATAAAATAGCAGTATGATAAATGGTCAGGGCAAAGCTCTGCGACCATTATTGAATACAAAGAACCTAGTCTGTCGCCGTCCCTGAACAGGATGTCAGTTCTTGTGTGTTTCTGCATATCAAAGAGTCTGATACCGCACTTCTCCGGGACAGAGCCATGCATACCGGGTACCAGTACAACAGAAAAAACAATCCCTTCGCCTGTAACGAAGGCACCGGGTTTAACAGAATATGCTGCTTCTATATGATAATTATTCTTGATCAAGGTGTACTGATCAGTAAATTTCACAAGTGCCCCTTCCGATCATGAGATCAGCAGACAAACCACCGGATATATGATCGACTCGAAATTACATACTTCAATATTTTAACATAAGGAGCAACGATAAAACAGACCTAAGTCTGCCCTTCTTCATGATCAATAACGCCGAGCGCCTTAAGAAATCTTGACGGCTTTCGTGGATTTTCCTTTGTTCCGTCAATATAGATCAGTGTCAACATCTTTTTTGCTCTTGTCATGGCAACATATAAAAGGCGTCTCTCCTCCTCTATCCCCGCTTCGTCCCTTATTTTCCTGCTGGGAATGATTCCTTCGTTCAGATCAGGCAGAAAAACACGTCCGAATTCGAGACCTTTAGAAGCATGCATAGTTATGACAGAAACGCCGCTGTTATCATTATCTCCGGCTGAGCCAATGCTGCGGTCCGATTTTTCAGCCGGTGATTCTTCCATTACTGAGATGAGCTCTTTATGTGACGATGTTTTACCTGCCTTTTCTTCTATTTCATCAAGAACGGCTGATATACGGCTTCGCACTGACATGCTTTTCCCGCTCATAACTGCATTTTCATAGCCAATGCTCTTTCTCATGAACCTGATTGCCAGCTTTGGCCGCAGATGCGCCATACACCTGAGATCATCAATGAAAACTGTAATGATATCACTCATGTATTTCCTGTCACTGTAGTATCGGATGACCTTATCAAAACAAACGATATTTCCGGCGATAGCTTCTCTTGAAATGTAGCGCTGGGGAATATTCATGACCCTGTACATATCAGGTCGTGAACAGGCATTTTCAGAATTTGCGAGATTGGCAAGATTCAGGTAACTAATAACATCTTTTGTTATTTCTTTTCTTATCCGGTCAGGTGCCGCCCCGCGCCGTCTGTATTTTATGCCCTCATTCTGCAGTCTTGTGCAGAGGCTTGCGGCCTGCGCATGGTTCCTGAATATTACGGCAGAGTCAGAAAGTTCTGCTGGTGAATAAGACCCAAGAGCATGACACAGATAATCATATTCGTCTTTTTCTTCAGGCAGTGAAACAATTTTTATCGGTTCTCCGCCTTTGTTGAATGCCTTTATCTGTTTGACGAAACGGTTCTTGTTCTCACTTATAACAGAAAGTGACGCTGATGTTATCTCTTCGCTGCATCTGTAGTTTATATCAAGAAGAATCTGCTGAAGACTTTCATAGTCTTCTTTGAGAAGCCGCATGACTGCCGGGTCTGAGCCACGAAATCCGTATATGGACTGGTCATCATCTCCTACTGCAAAAAGATCAGGATCATTATCACCTGAAATCAATCTTATGATTTTATACTGCTGAGAGTTGATGTCCTGGAACTCATCGACAAGAATGTGCCTGAATTTATCCTGCCATTTATGCAGAACATCCGGTTCTGATTCAAGAAGCATACGACACCTGAGTATCATATCCTCAAAATCTATCTTGCTGTTCTCTGAAAGGAATTTGTCGTAATCCCCGCATATGCCTGCAAGAACATAAGGGGAAGAAAAACTTCTTGATACTGATCTGAGATAACTGTTTTTTACAATGATTTCATGCAGCCTGTCGTGATCTGTAATGAATTGTGATGATGATTCCTTAAGATTGGATTTGATATAGGCAATTGCTGATGAAGCGGAGTCAGCTAATATTTCGTTTTCGGCTTTTTCCGGCTTTTCATAACAATTAATCAGGTGTTTTATGAGTGATAACTGTTCAGACGGAGAAATTATGGAAAGTCTGTCTGCTGATGATTCGAGAAGAATACGGAAGAATACAGAATGGAAAGTACCGAAGACAACTTCCTGATAACGTTTGTTTGTGAGTTTACCGAAGCGGCCTTTCATTTCAAGTGCGGCTGCTTTTGAAAAAGTGAGGACAAGAATTGAGGATGGTGGGAAGTGCTTTGTTTCAATGAGATATCTGATGCGCTCTACGAGTACAAATGTTTTGCCGCTTCCGGGCCCTGCCAATACCTGACAGGGTCCATCTGCGTATGTTATTGCCTGTATCTGCGAGGGATTCCCGCGGATATTGTTATTCAGGAGAGTTCCTTACTGAGCTTTTCAATACCGACGCGGATCCTCTTTAAGGATTCTTCTTTGCCGAGGACTTCCATTATCTCGGTAGCACCGGCAGGCGTTGTCTGCTTGCCGGACACAGCGGTACGTACAGGCCACAATGCGAAGCCGTTCTTGCAGCCGTTGGCGTCGATGTATTGTTTGAGCGTTGCGTAGAGAGCATCATTTGTATAGTCATCCTGAGCCTCGAAAAGCGGAAGTACTTCCTCCAGTACTTTCAGTGAGGATGCGGAGTCTGTTTTCATTTTTTTTTGTGTGTACATAGCCGTGTCATAATCAGGAAGTTCATTGAAGAAATCCACAATTTCATTTATATCGGGATATATCTCTATTCTTGACTTGACCATTGCCGCTATCTTCCTGAGGTCGAGATCTTTGTGAATGGCATCCTTAAGATAAGGGAGTGCATTCTTATAGAATGTCTCGTCATCCATCGCCTTGAGGTATTCACCGTTCATCCAGCGGAGCTTTGCGTAATCAAATACAGCAGGGGACTTGCCTATACGGCTGTAATCGAATTCTTTCACAAGGCCTTCGAGCGAGAATATCTCCTGGTCACTGTCCGGTGACCAGCCGAGCAGGGCTACAAAGTTTACGACTGCTTCAGGCAGGAAGCCCTGTTCAATAAGGTCTTCATATGATGAATGGCCGCTTCTCTTGCTGAGCTTGTGATGATCTTCATCAGTTATAAGCGGGCAGTGTATGTACTTGGGTATATCCCATCCGAATGCTTCATAAAGGCGGTTGTATTTGGGTGATGATGATAGATATTCATTACCTCTGACGACATGAGTTATTCCCATGAGGTGGTCATCTACAACGTTAGCAAAATTGTATGTCGGAAATCCGTCAGACTTGATGAGTATCATGTCATCAAGCTCACTGTTCTCAAATGTTATATCGCCATATAGTTCATCGTGGAATGTGGTGGTCCCGGTGCGGGGATTATTCTGCCTTATGACATACGGCATGCCGGCATCAAGGTTTTTCTGAACTTCCTCTTTGCTGAGACCAAGGCAGTGTTTGTCGTAAACATTGATCTCCTTACCGTCTACAATCTGTGTGAGCGACTCAAGTCTTTCGGGCGTACAGAAACAATAATACGCTTCTCCTTTGTCTATCAGTTCCTTAGCGTACTTTGTGTATATGCCGGCTTTCTGTCTCTCACTCTGCACATAAGGACCGACTCCGCCATCTTTGTCAGGGCCTTCGTCATAAACCAGACCTGCCTCTTCAAGCGTTTTATAAATGATTTCAACAGCACCGGGGAAAAAACGCTCCTGGTCAGTATCTTCTATTCTCAGGATAAAGTCTCCGCCTTCATGTTTTGCGATAAGATACGCATAGAGCGCTGTCCTCAGATTCCCTACATGCATCCTGCCTGTCGGACTGGGTGCATAACGTGTGCGAATTTTCATTTTATGACCTCCTCGAAAAATTTAATAGCTATTTCCCTGTCGAACCAAAACCGGCTTCTCCACGGGATGTTTCTGACAGATCATCTGTCGTTTCTTCGAACTCAAGCTGCAGATAAGGCAGAACAATCATCTGTGCGATCTTCTCATGCGGTGTGATAACACGCGGAACTGAAGAGTCGTTGTGCATACAGATGAGATAGTTACCTCTGTAATCGCTGTCGCAGACACCGACGCAATTTGCCGGACGCAGTCCTTCTCTTGTTGCAAGCCCGCTGCGGGCAAATATTCCGGCAAAATAACCTTCAGGTATTTCTATCTGAAGCCCTGTATCGATAAGCTTTGTTTCGCCTGGCTCCAGAATGGTGTCCTCTTTAACATCAGCATAAAGGTCATACCCGGCGGCTTCAGAGCTGCCTCTTGTAGGGATAATGGCTGTTTCGCTGACTTTTTTTATGCATATTCTCATGTTGTGTTTTCCTTTTGTTTAATTCTGCCTGGCGGCATCGGCCGCCTCAGTTGCAAGTTTATCACATCTTTCGTTGCCGGGGTGGCCATCGTGACCCTTGACCCAGTGCCAGTTTATGTTATGCGGGGCCTCCGCTTTCAGCAGCCGTTCCCACAGCTCCCTGTTCTTGACAGGCGCTTTACCTGCAGTTCTCCAGCCCTTCTTCTTCCAGTTGTCTATCCAATGCTGATTGTGAGCATCTATAAGATACTTTGAATCTGAATACAGATCTACATCACATGGTCTGTTAAGCTTTTCGAGGCCGATTATTGCTGCCATAAGTTCCATTCTGTTATTTGAAGTTCTGGAAAACCCTTCGGAGTATTCTTTTTCGTGAAGCTGACCATTTGAATCCACGAATTGCAGTACAGTGCCGTACCCTCCAGGTCCATCCGGATTTCCACGTGCCGATCCGTCAGTATATATTGTTACTTTTGTCATATTATGTCAGCTCCATTCGCCTGTTGACAGGAATCTCCCGGCGCGTTCTTCCGCGTTTGCAATAATTGACTTGTCATATCCTATAGCTCCGAGAAGCTTTATAGCATTTCTCGAATCTGCCCTGCCGGCAAGGAGTTTGTAGCTGAACTGAATGTCGCTGTCAACAATGCTTTCAGTGAAGTGATAATTATCATATTCTGTTTCAAGCAGAGAACACAGTTCAATATCGTGTGTTGCGGCAAAACAAGCGATGCCCCTTCCGGCAAAGTCCATCAGTATTTCCGATGATGCGGAAATTCTTTCTACTGTGTTGGTTCCACGCAGCACTTCATCAATAAAACACAGGATCGGTGCGTTGGTGCTGTGATCATCTGACGCATCCAGAATACGCTTGAGCGACCGGATCTCAACGATGAAGTAGCTTTCTCCGCCGATAAGATCATCTCTTAGAGCCATTGAGCTGTATATACGAAAGAAAGGCGCCGTATATTTACTGGCGGGTGCTGTACTTATTGTCTGTGACAGCAGTGCGCAGATAGCGGCAGACTTAAGAAATGTCGACTTACCTGATGCATTGGATCCCGTAAGAAGAACGCGTCCGTTTGTACTTATGGAATTAGGAACTGCTTTTCCATTTTTAATAAGTACATGATAAATATCAGACGCAGTTATTGCGGTATCATTGCCTTCTCTTAGCTCAGGGATGCAGAATTCAGGCATAGATGCCCTGAAGCAGGCTGATGAAATGACAGCATCAATGTATCCTGTTATTCCTATGATCCTGTCGACCTTATCGTAATTATCGGCTACTTCCTTCATCATGGAATTGAACTTGATCAGGTCAAGATGAAGCATAATGCGGATATAATCAAAGATCATGTTAATTGGATTGCTGCCGGTACCTGAGGTTGTCATAAGTATTGATGATCCTCTTCTGAAACCGGAAAAACACTTTACAAGAGATTCAAGTTCATCAATTTCCGAAGTAAACGGGTCATTGTCAGATCGGCCGCTGAGTGCAGATATCCTGTCAGCACATCTGAGTATGCGGAGCAGATATCTGAAAGTGGAAAGATAAGGATCTATCCCGGCTTTTTCACGATAATAAGTAATTGTATTGACCGCTATAGCCGTAATAAGCAGGAGCACACCTATCTGTGTCTGGACAAAAAGGACCACTATCGAAAATATAAAGAAGGCAATAGCGAGATAATTTGCGATGTTTCCTTTGCTCTTGTAGTTTCGGGCTTCCGACAGACTGTCATAAACAGAATATTTTCCTGCTTTACCGAGTTCATGGAGTTCGCACTGATAATTACAGCGCAGTTCTTCATTTGTTGCCATAGATGAAATGGCGCGGTCAGGCAGTTTTGCAGATGAAAAAGACAGGGCCGGATTGCGCAGCTGCCAGTAAAGATACTGTTCTCCTGGTGAACTCTGGGTGTAATTGATTCTCTCATACAATCGCTCAAGATCAAGGTCGTTCCAACTGATATCATCTATACAATGTGCATTTTTATGAAAACGGTAATAACCGGAGATGCGCCTGATGTCATCAGAAGAAAGGCTGTTGCCGGAAGGCAGGTCAGCCGTCTTTTCAAAAGTCTCCGGAAGACGTCCAAAATTACTCTTCAGTTTTGAACGAAAGAGTTCTGTTTTCTTTTTTTTATCCCGCATCCCGCTGATAAACATAATGACAAGGAATGCGGCTATGAGCAGTATAAATGTAAGACCACTGTAATATGTTCCGTTATTCATTTATTATCCAAAAATCCTCTTCTTTATTACTTCACAGTCGCGATATATATCAGGAACTTCTTTTCCTACGTTAAATCGCTGAAACCCGTCAAAGGTATCATAACGTATCACGCCGGCAATCATGGTCATCATTATATCGCTCTTACTGCCTGAATAGACTATGTTATTCTCAATATTCCAGACAGGTTGCATGTTGGGCTGATTCATATCCATCATGATGATGTCAGCAAGTTTACCTTCTGCAAGACAATCAGCATCAGGTGTACACATAACATGTGCTCCGTTATATGTAGCCATTTTAAGGACTTCTGTTGCAGGAACAGCTGAAGCATCATTTGTTTTGAGCTTGGCAAGTGCAGTCACAAGGAACATTTCACGGAACATATCGAGACAGTTGTTGCTGGCCGGACCATCAGTTCCGATTGCAACAGGTATTCCGTCATTGAGGTATTCTGATATGGGAGCTATTCCACTTGCAAGTTTTGAATTGGAACCGGGGTTAGTTACAACTGAAACATGTTTCTCTTTCATTATCAGGCGGTCTTCATCATTGGTCCATACAAGGTGATAACCGGCTCCGCCGTAATCGAACATGCCGAGATCATTGAAAAGTGCGACAGGTGTTTTGCCGTAGCGCTCTATGCAGCCGTCAGTCTCTGATTTTGTCTCCTGTATATGGGTGAATACAGGTGATTTGTATTTATGTGAAAGATCTGCGATCTTCTTAAGAAGTTCAAGTGAACATGTGTATTCTGCGTGGAAACCAACTCTGAAAGAGGTGAGGTCATTTTTGCCATTCAGTTCTTCCATCCACTTGTCAATAAGCTCGGGGGATTGAGAGAAATTATTGACTCCACCGACCTGTGTGACACGCATGCCCATTTCCTGGCAGCATTTTGCTATAGACCCGGGCGTCAGGTACATTTCCATGATTCCCGTAATACCGCCTGTAAGATATTCCAGTATTGCTATCCTTGTGAATTCGAATATATCTTGGGGTGAAAGTTTTGCCTCATAGGGGAAGACCTGATTATTAAGCCAGTCCTGCAAAGGAAGGTCGTCAGCATGTGAGCGGAGAAAGGTCATTGCACTGTGTGTGTGGCAGTTCTTAAAGCCGGGCATGATAAGATTGCCTTTGCAGTCTATTTCACGGCCCCATATTATCGCACTTCTTCCAGTCCTCTTGTAGTATTCATCGAGATTACTTCCATCGCCTACATATATGATCCTGGAATCTTCTGTCCATAATTCACCGTCAAAGACAGGCATATCGCCGTTCATTGTGAGTATCTTAGCATTGTAAAATCTGATGTTCATCATATCTCCCTGTGACGTGATATTGTTGTTACGCTTGTATTATGACATCTTTTTTACTGAATCAATTATGAGTTTTGACATAGCGGAGCCGGCTGCTTTACCAGCCTCTTCAACTTCCGCAGATGACAGAGGTCTTGGCGATATTCCTGCAGCCAGGTTGCTCACAAGTGAAATGCCGCAGACCTTCATGCCCATGTGTCTTGCGGCAATACACTCCATTACTGTACTCATTCCAACAAGATCACAACCGAGAGCCTTTAACATTCTGATCTCCGCCGGTGTCTCGAAAGAAGGGCCGGTCAATTGCACATAGACACCTGTTTTGAGTTCAATGCCGCATTCTGAAGCAGTATCTATAAGAATTTTCTGAAGATCTTTGTCATAAACAGATGACATGTCAGGGAATCTCACACCTTCGTCATTGTCATTAGGACCTGTGAGCGGATTACGAACGAACAAAGAGATATGATCTGTTATCATCACAAGATCGCCTGGCTTATAATCTGATCTGGTTCCGCCGGCAGCGTTTGTCAGAAACAGTATTTCTGCCCCGAGAGCATGCATGACGCGGACAGGCAGCACAACTTCTTCAGTAGAATATCCTTCATAAAAATGGACTCTGCCGTTCATACAAATAACAGGAGTGCCTTCGATGTATCCCATTATAAAACTCCCTTTATGACCGGGAGCCGTTGAAACTGGAAAGCCGGGGATATCATGATAGGAAATCTCCTGTTCGACTTTGATCTTTGATGAGACATTGCCGAGCCCTGATCCAAGAATAAGTGCGATTTTTGGCTTGAATTCTGTTATTTGTCGTATTGCATTTACACATTTCATGACATTTTCGTTCATATTATGCTCCATTACAGTGAATCACACCATTAGTTTTGCCTTTACTACAGGTTCAATAGTATTCTGCATCGCGCGGCTCATTACATCAGGGTTCATTTTGCCGATCAGATGAGTTATCAGCGGATTGGTGTTCCCGGAACCTACTGTGATCATTTCAATCGTATCTGTTATGATAACGTCTCCAGGCGATTCATTCCAGTGAAGTTCAATCGTGTCATCATCAGTGAAATAAATACGTAGTTGTCTTTCTGTCGCCTCCTCAACAAAGGCTATACGAAGTGACAGAACAGGGATATCATCTTCATTACTGGAGAACCGTCCGGTCACACCTGCCAGGTATTCCTCTCCGTTCATGTTGAGCTCGGTGTGCCTTCCTTTATTGAAACCTACAGGAAGTGAATGAATCTGTTGCCCTTCAGTGAAATCAATATGAAGTATACCGTTATCCTTACGAAAGCTCAGAGCAGATATACCATTTGTGTAATTGTTATGCACTACCTGCATGATAAGCGGGAAAAGACCTATACCTGTCTGTTCCATTTTCCAGGATGTCCCGTCAATTTTGTTTATAAATTCCTTATATGATTGTTCGCTGCTTATGGGTCTTACACTGCCACCATGACCGCGTCCCCATCCACCGCGGATTATCGGAGTCTGCAGAACAAGACTCCTTTCGCACATTCCTTTGCAGTCCCTGAGTCTGGCAGCGGCCAGACTGTCTTTTTGAAGAGGCATGTCAGATGGCTGATACGGTTCCCTGATATATTTTCTCAGGATAGTTGTCATATTGCCACTCTGGAATACTTCTTCATTGCCGGCGTTAGTCACGATTATCATATCGATATCTCTGTAACAATGAACGTTTTGACCCAGCATGCCGTTGTAACAGAATGAATCAGGTCTGCAGTCCATCCATACATGATAGCCGTACTCGGGGTTCTCTTCACTGCCGGTATCTATCTGTCTTGTAGTTGACGCTCTGACAAAGTCACCGGATATCAGCTGCCTGCCGTTCCACTTACCATAATTCATATAAAGAAGACCGAGTTTTGCCGCATCTTCCTCTGTTATGAACATCCCCCATCCGCCTTTTGTAAGTCCCCTGGGACTTGTTTCCCAGAAAACCTTTGTGATGCCCATTGGAGTAAAGATCCGTTCTTTAAGAAAATCAAACATGGTAAGACCGGTGATCTTTGTGACAATCGCAGACAACATAAGGCTGTTCATGCTGTTGTATTCAAATTTGGTTCCCGGTTCAAATTTGTCGGTAGATTCAAAATAGTTTCTGACCCAGTTATTGCCAGAAATAGCACCGGTCTCATTAAATGCAACACCGGTAGACATGGTTAGCAGGTCTCTCACCGTTATGCTTCTGAAGCGCAGGACTGTAAGAATGTTCACACGTGTGGCAGCCCAGTCTTCGGCGAGAATGTCTGTCAACTTATCATCAAGACTGAGTTTCCCGTCATCTATAAGAAGCCCGATTGCCATTCCGGTGAAACTTTTGCACATTGAATAAGTAACATGCCAGATCCCGGCCGGATAAGGGTCAAAACCACATTCATATATCACTCTTCCATGCCGCAGTACCATCATCTGGTGCATGTGAATATTACTGCTTGCAGCAAGCTCGTTTACCATGTCGGTAATAAACACAGAACTGACACCCTGCTCCTCGGGAGTGCTTCTGGGCAGTGCCTGCTCTATGGGGTTATCATAATCAAATGCAGGTTTCTGTGGGAGAAAATCAACATGACCAAGTTCACCCGTCTTCTGGTTGATTATATCCCATAAGAGTTGAATCACAGCAATATCAGATTTTGCCATATTACCCACCATTACGGAGCTCATTTACTCCGTCCGCGAAGAGAAATTGCGCATCGCATATCGTTTACTGCTTCTTCATAACGATTTCTGTCTTGTTCTTATAGATGTGTTCGGCAGGCACACAGCCACGGACCATGCTGAGCGGATAGATATTGCTGTGGCGTCCGATGACTGAACCGGGGTTAAGGACTGAGTTACATCCGACTTCCACATAGTCTCCGAGCATTGCGCCCATCTTGCGAAGACCTGTGGGCAGACTTTCATTTCCGTCGTGGATAACGACATTTGTGCGGTCGGATTTTATGTTGGATGTTATTGATCCTGCACCCATGTGAGCATGAAAACCGAGAACTGAATCGCCTACGTAATTGTAGTGCGGGACTTCACATTTGTTGAACAGAACAACGTTCTTGAGCTCGCAGGAATTGCCGACAACACAGCCTTTGCCGACAATAGCTTTGCCGCGGATAAAGGCACATTGTCTCAACTCAGCATCTTCATCAATGATGCACGGGCCTGCTATGTAAGCACTGTCAAAGATCTTAGCGCTATTTGCTATCCATATATTATCACCACGTTTATCAAATTTATCGGCAGGAAGTTTCGGACCAAGTTCAAGAATAAATTTCTCAATAAGCGGCAGTACCTGCCACGGATATTCAATTCCGTCGAAAAGCCTTGCGGCAATAGATTCATTCATATCAAATAATTCACTGCATCTGAAATCAATAATAGCCATTTCCCCTGACCTCCATCATTTCTGCTTACTGTTTCCGGATTTGTTGTTTTTATATGAGCGTTTTCCGGTGCCGCCCGCGGACCAGGCTCTGCTGCCCTGATAGAACTGGGCAATATAACGGAATTGCTGGTTCAAAGGTTCTTTGTAATCAGTCTCTTTTACATGGTCGGTACGTCTTATAACAAAAGACTTGAGTTTATCCATGTATTCGCTCTCTGTCACGCTTCCATCGGCAACGGCAGTCAGACCTTTTTCCCAGCTTGCTGTCAGCTTTGGATCAAGAAGCGGTTTAAGAGAACATGAGACAGTGTCATATATCATCTCACCAAGTTGAGTTGGTGTTATTACCTGTGTCTTTTTATTGAGTGAGAGGTACCTGTTTGTCACAAGCTTTGTGAGAATGCCGGCTCTTGTTGCACTTGTCCCTATGCCGCTGCCCTTTATCTGCTCACGCAACTCCTCATCTTCAATAAGCTGACCAGCATTTTCCATTGCGAGTATCATGCTTCCCGAATTGTATCTTGACGGAGGCTTGGTCTCTCCTTCCTTAACATCAAGGTTTTCGAGACTCAGTTCCATGCCCTTTTTCATCTTTTCAAAATACTCTGAAAGCGAAGGATCTTCGGAAAGATCATCAGTCTGTTCAGGATCATTCTGTGAGGCATTATCTTCATTGGAAGTCTCAGGCTTCTTTTCTTTGAAGAAAGAGTATTTCAGGATTTCAAGATATCCTTCTGCGGTGCATGTCCTCACTGAGGATGAAAACAGTTCAGTTTTAATCCTTACCTGCATAGATATTCTATCAAAAACAGCGGCAGGATAAAAGATTGACAGGAATCTTCTGACTATAAGCTCATACACCTTCTGAACAGTATATGAGCACGAATTAAGCGCAGAAAACCCCTGACCGGTGGGAATTATCGCATAGTGATCTGTTATGGCCTTATCATTTGTATATTTCGTTCTGCCTATCTTCTGTGCTGTCCCCGATGATGCTATCTTCTTCACGTATTCTTTATACATCGGTTGTGTGAACAGACCGTTAAGATTCTTTGTGATTTCCTTTGCCACTGCTGTTGAAAGGACTCTGGCATCTGTTCTTGGATAAGTAGTGAGTTTCTTCTCATATAGTTCCTGGGCGGCATTAAGTGTTTCGTCAGGATTTATCTTGAAGAATCTTGAACAGTCATTCTGAAGTTCGGCCAGATTGTAGAGAAGAGGGGGATTTTTGGTCTCTTTCTTACGATTTATCTGATCAACGACAGGCTTCGTTCCTTCAGAGATGCTTTTACCCAGATAATCGATAAGTGCGTCGGCATCTTCTCTCTTCTTAAATCCGTTATCCTTATATAGTTTTGCCCTGTCTGTAACGGCTGAGCTGTCAGAAATATGCCATTCTGCATCAAAACGGCAGCCTTCTTCGGTTCCAAGACCGGCGACGACCCTGTAGAAGGGTGTTTTTTCAAAGGAGCGGATTTCGCGTTCCCTGTTTACTATCATGCCGAGAACACATGTCATAACGCGTCCAACTGCTACAACACATTTGTCAGCCTGCAGGAAATCCCTGATGGGATATCCGTATTTGAGTGTGAGCGCGCGGGAAAAATTGATGCCCATAAGGTAGTCTTCTTTGGCACGAAGGTATGCGGCAGCGCCAAGAGAGTTGTATTCTGAATCATCTTTGGCTTCCCGGATGCCGCGCAGTACCTCATCCTTAGTCTGTGAATCGATCCAGACGCGCAGCTGCTTCTTGTCTTTTACGCCTGCCTGAGTAGCAACAAGCCTGTATATGTATTCACCTTCGCGCCCGGAATCAGTGCAGATGTATATCGTGTCCACATCTTTGGCCGTCAGTATGCTCTTTACAATGCCATATTGCTTTTTGACACTGTCGATGACCTCATATTTGTATGTATCAGGAATAAAAGGAATAGTCGACAATGACCATTTCTTATACTTGGGATCATAAACATCAGGATACGACATAGAGACCAGATGCCCTACGCACCAGGTCACTATTGTCGTCCCGTCTGTCGATTCCATATATCCGCTCTGAGATCTGAAGTTAAGATCCAGAGCATCAGCGAATTGTTTTGCAACACTTGGTTTTTCCGCTATGAAGACGCGTTTTCCCATCAGACTTCCTTACCCTAGAAGTGATAATTACTTATGCTGAATAAAATTCTGTACTTTGAGGAGCTCAGCGCATTCGACAGCGCCGCCTGCGGCTCCGCGGATAGTATTGTGAGATAGCCCTACGAACTTCCAGTCATAAACAGAGTCAGTGCGCAGGCGTCCTATCGAAACACCCATGCCACGCTCATAATTTACATCCTTTAGTACCTGGGGACGATCATCCTCTTCCATATACTGTATGAACTGCTTCGGAGCACTCGGAAGGCCGAGCTCCTGAGGTACACCGGAGAAGTTCCTGAGTTTTGCTATAAGTTCATCCTTCTCAGCTTTCTTCCTGAACTTGACGAAAGCAGCTGCAACATGACCATAGAGAACAGGTACTCTGAGGCACTGGCTTGTGATCACTGGATCAGTAGCAGGAACGATTATACCGTTTTCAAGACTTCCGAAGATCCTGAGCGGTTCTTTCTCGCTCTTTTCTTCCTCGCCGTTAATGTATGGAATAATATTACCAAGCATTTCAGGCCAGTCACCAAAGTTCTTGCCTGCACCGGATATAGCCTGATAAGTCGTGACAATTACTTCATATGGTTCAAAACATCTCCAGGCCGCGAGCGCCGGTGTATAGCTCTGTATTGAGCAGTTGGGCTTTACAGCGATAAATCCTCTTGTGGTTCCGAGTCTCTGTCTCTGATATTTGATTACTTCCATGTGCTCGGGATTTATCTCAGGAATGACCATGGGGACATCGGGAGTCCATCTGTGAGCACTGTTATTAGAGACAACAGGTGTCTCAGTTTTAGCATATGTTTCTTCAAGTGCGCGTATCTCATCCTTGGACATATTGAGCGCACTGAAACAGAAATCAACGTCTTTTGTAACATTCTCAACATCGTCAACGCTCTTTACTACGATGTTCCTTACATTTTCAGGAACAGGGAGCGGGTCAAGTTTCCATCTTCCCTCTACTGCCTCAGCATATGTTCTGCCGGCAGAACGCGGGCTAGCCGCGATCTCTGTGACTTCAAACCACGGATGATCTGCCAGAAGTAAAACAAATCGCTGACCTACCATTCCGGTACCGCCAAGTATAGCTACCTTAAGTTTATCGCTCATAATTTCTCCTCCAAAAGATATTTCCTGTCCTCTTCTATTACCTTCTTCATCGCGCCCGGACCGGGTGCACCGTATGTTAATCGCTTATTGACACAGGTCTTAAGATTCACTGCTTCATATATATCAGCCTCAAAAGCGGGGCATACAGCCTTGAATTCATCGAGCGAGAGATCATCTATTGCTTTGTTGTTATCAATGCAATATAGTACAAGTTTTCCTATGATTCCGTGTGCATCCCTGAAAGGAACGCCTTTTCCGACAAGATAGTCAGCAGCGTCAGTCGCGTTCGTGAAACCGTTCATTGCACTGCGCTCCATGACATCTTTCCGGAATGTAATTGTTGACATCATGCCGTCAAATAAAGTGATACAGTTGTAGCAGGTGTCTATGGCGTCAAACGATACTTCTTTATCTTCCTGCATATCCTTATCATATGCCAGAGGAATACCCTTCATTGTAGTGAGCATACTCATAAGAGCACCGTAAACACGTCCGGTCTTGCCTCTTACAAGTTCAGCGATATCAGGGTTCTTCTTCTGAGGCATTATGCTGCTGCCGGTAGAGAAACCGTCGTCTATTTCCACAAAGCGATATTCATTGGAATTCCAGAGAATAATCTCCTCTGAAAAACGTGAAAGATGCATCATAATAAGCGCAAGATCATCAAGGAACTCTATGAGATAGTCCCTGTCAGAAACGGAATCCATGCTGTTCCTTGTGGGCCTGTCGAAATCGAGAAGCTCTGCCGTGTAAAATCTGTCGAGCGGGTATGTTGTCCCGGCGAGGGCCCCGGCACCGAGCGGACATTCATTCAGCCTCTTTGCAGTATCCAGCATCCTGCTCCTGTCACGCCTGAACATTTCAAAATATGCGCCCATATAATGGGCCAGCGTCACCGGCTGTGCCTTCTGAAGGTGTGTAAACCCGGGCATAATCGTATCAATATTGTTCTCCATTATAGAGAGCAGCGTTTCAAGAAGATGAGCCAGCGTTTTCTCAAATTCTGCGCACTCTCCTCTTATGTACATCCTCATATCAAGAGCGACCTGATCATTACGGCTGCGCCCCGTATGGAGCTTCTTCCCAGCATCGCCGATCCGTTTTGTGAGAACAGCCTCGACAAAACTGTGTATGTCCTCATAATCATCGGTAATAACAAGTGTTCCGTTTTCAATATCGCGCAGAATACCGTTCAGACCAAGGATGATACTGTCAGCATCATCCTTACTTAGAATGCCCTGTTTCCCGAGCATTTTGGCATGAGCGATACTGCCGCTTATATCCTCTTTATATAGCCGCCTGTCAAAACAAATTGATGCGTTGAAATCTGCGACTGCCTTGTCTGTGCTTTTTGTGAATCTTCCGCCCCAGAGCTGTGCCATCTAAACTGTACTCCTGTCATTTATTTAAAAGCCCCGGAACCCTTGATTCTACGGAGTTTCGAGGCTTTAAGAGCTGGAAATCGGACTTGAACCGACGACCTACTGATTACGAATCAGTTGCGCTACCAACTGCGCTATTCCAGCAAACGCCGGCGACTTGCTGCCAAGTTCCGCCGGCACTTTTGTATTATACTGATGTTGCCATGTTTTGGCAAGATTGATTATTCTGAATATGTGAACACCTGAGCACTGAGCGGGGCAACAGTAAGCCCGAGCGCATATGCTCTTCCGTCAGTTTCGCACTCAGAGGCTGTCTTCGCTCTCTGAAGAGTTATATTGCCACCGAATAATTTCTGCTGGCTGTTGAAGATCTCCTTATATTTGCCTGCGTACGGAACTCCTATCTTTGTTTTCCATTCTGCATTTGCATTGTTGAACAGAATAAGTATGAAGTCATTGGGATGAGATCCTTTTCGCATGAAGCACAGCATACATTCCGGGTTTGACATCTGTCTGAGCCATTCGAAGCCATCAGGCCTTTCGTCATTCTGAGACATTGCCGGAAGCTCTGCGTACATACGGTTGAGCTCACATACCATTTTGCGCAGCCCTGAAAGCTCTGAACTGTCACTCTCCTCCGTGATGTCTGAAAGGGTTTCACCCAGGTTGAGCAGTTTGGTTCCGGGGTGCAGCATCATTTCCGATACGAGAAGTCTTAAATTAGCATATTTGAGGTCGTTATCTCCCGGCATTTTTGTAAGTATCGCTGATGCATCCGGTCCGACGTCCTTTGATCCAAGTGGAATCATGAATTTTTCAGTATATTGATAGACCATGTCCTCAAGAAGCAGTTCATGGACACCTTCTCTGAACAGCGGATCAGTCGATATATATCTGAGCAGCGAATTCCTGAAATTATCATGCAGCTTGTATGTAAAGCCCAGTTTATCATTATCGGCATGACCGGTAACTCCCTGCCATGCTGCTGTCTCTTCGGCAATCATGATAGTCCCTGGATTCCTGGTGTCCATCATGGAATTCAGATGCTTAAGGAATTCTACAGCATCGAGATTTTCGACTCCGCCGTACATATTAGGTGTGTATCCTGTCTCCTGCTTGCCATAATCGAGATACAGCATTGGTGCAAGATCATCTGTTGCTATACCATCTGCGTGATAAAGCTCGACCATGAAGAAGGCGTTTGCAAGAAGAAAAACAGACACTCGCGGATTTCCAAGGTCAAAATAATGACTCTTCCCATCGGGGGTCTCTGCGCGGAGCGGATCAGCTGATTCAAAAACAGGTGACAGGTCAAAACCTGAAAGACCGGTGTCTGATTTTGTAAACTTTACAGGATTCCATTTAAATATGACTTCAAGCCCGGCTGCGTGGAAAGCATCGACAAGACCCATAAGATCAGCAGGTCTTCCAATACGTTTGTCAGGAGCATAGACTGAATTCGAGTCAGATGAAAACGGCCTGAACATGACAGCGGTGAAGCCAAGAGATCTTACATATGAAGGAAGCTTTGCACATGCTTTTTCAAACGATGAAAAAGCGGAAATATCAAATTCATAGACAGATAACGGTGCATTATGTCTGCGCCTTTCAGCTCTTGATGCAACAAATTCTTTATCGGTCCATTTGTAGCCCTTAAGCGTAGTGACAACAGATGCATTCAGTGGAGAATTACCGGTCTCAAAAGCAAATGGATCTGACTTGCGGACACTTATTCCGTGGCGATTCTTAATCTCATACTGATATTCATTATCTGCTTTGACGCCAGGTATAAATATTTCGAAAATATTTGTATCGTCCAGACGGCTCATCTGATTAATTCTGCCATCCCAGTTGTTAAAACTGCCGATGACGCTTACTCTTGCAGCTGACGGCGCATATACAGCAAAGAACGTCCCCTTTTTGCCGTCATATTCCATCAGATGTGAGCCGAGTTTCCTGTATAATTCGTAATTGATACCGGAAGCAAAAGACTTTTCATCATCCTTCTCAAAATATGAAGGAAACCTGTAGCAGTCTTCAACATCGGATACTGCGCCGGTCCTGTCTGTTACTTCGTAATGATAACTTATTGCATCTTCTTTGATATTCGGGATAAAACATGCGTAAAAACCGTCTTCATCAGCGAGTTCCATGGGAATCTTCGTTCCGCTTTCACCCAGTACAACACTGACTTTGTTAACGTCGGGGACAAAGGTCTGAATGAGGACACCACTGCCTGAATTGTGAGCTCCGAGAAGTGTGTCAGGGCGATCGCCGTCTGAATAAATAATGGATTCGATCTCAGGCCAGTTCATAAGCTTGTAAGTCTTTTTGTTCATTGTCTAACCTCTTTCTGATAAATGTTACTGTAATTATACCATTCAGATCCTGTGAATAAAGAGACCACTTAGAAGTTTTGGCTCGAACCATGTCGACTTGGGCGGCATGAGTCTGCCCGCGTCAGCTACGGCAAACAGTTCCTGAATTGATGTCGGATACATGAGAAAAGCGCATACCACGTCTTCCCGGCATCTTTTCTCAAGTTCTCCTGCGCCCCTTATACCTCCGACAAAATCTATCTTAGGGTCAGTGCGAGGATCCTTTATCCCAAAAAGCGGTCCGAGAACTTCGTTCTGCAGTATTGAAACATCGAGTCCTTCAACAGGATCGCCTACAAGGAGTGATTGTTTTGCAGTCAGAAGATACCATGAGCCGTCGATATAGAAACCGAATTCACCTTTTTTCGCTGGCCTTGCAGTTTCTTTTGAGGGATGGCTTACACTGAACTTATTCTCAAGATAAGTCAAAACATCTTCTTTCGAGTGACCGTTCATTGACTTGAGGACTCTGTTGTAATCGAGGATCCTGAGTTCATTTTCCGGGAACAACACAGAAAGAAAATAGTCTGATTCATATTTATTATCTGAATTGTTCGATGTCTCCTTTGATCTTTCAGCTCTTCTCTTAAGCCCGACTTTTACTGCTGATGCGCATCTGTGATGTCCGTCAGCTATATAGACAGAATCGATTGAAGAAAAAGCTTCCTCAATATTCCGTATGTCGTCGTTGCCGCTGATTATATATACTCTGTTCCTGACATCTCCATCTGAAACAAAATCACAGACAGGGTCGCCGGCCATAACACGTTCTACTATGTCACTGATTGTTTTGTTTTCGCGATAAGCAAGGAATATCGGACCTGTCTGAGCACTGCATGTATCCACATGCATGATTCTATCCTGTTCCTTGTCTTCTCTTGTGTTTTCATGCTTCTTTATGACTCCATTAATGTAATCATCTATAGAAGCTGTTGCGACAATACCGGTCTGTGTCCTGCCATTCCATGTCTGGGAATAGATGTAGTATGAAGGAGTTTTGTCCTGAACAAAGTATCCCTTCTGTATATCATCGTCCAACATTTGTTTTGCCCTGGCATAAACACGTGGATCATTGAATGCGATATCGTCAGAAAGCTGAGTCTCAGCCCGGTCTATTGCGAGAAATGATAAGGGTTCCTCAGTTACTTTGATCTTTGCTTCACTGCGGTCATATACATCATAGGGAAGAGCTGCTATCCTGCTTTCAAGTCCCTTTTCAGGCCGTAATGCTGCAAACGGTCTTATATCAGCCATAATTGATTTACCAAAGTGGATATTTCCACTCTTCCTCTCATATTATTTATTGATAAAATAACAAGAGCCGCCATTTCGGCGGCTCGCTATATGGTCTTTACTTTACTATCCTTACGCGGTACACGCCATCAATGTTCCTTAGCTTGTCAACTATTTCTGCGTTTGCAGTTCCG
>Ga0172377_10000140_pt1 | contig 61564 bp, 59 predicted proteins | sample Pumphouse3metaG_FD_119749 | JGI IMG/M metagenome (GOLD analysis project Ga0172377, IMG submission 119749) | Leachate microbial communities from a municipal landfill in Southern Ontario, Canada - Pumphouse #3 metaG | ecosystem: Engineered > Solid waste > Landfill > Unclassified | place: Canada...
CTATAAAACTGCTTGTTTAGTTTTCAATGATCATACAAACTAAGACTTTAAAAGCTTAAACTCTAAGCTCTCTTTGTTTGCGGAGTGGAAGTATATGAAAGTGTTGCTTAAGGGGAGCTGAGGAAGAAGTAAGATTTGTAAAAGAAGTTAAAAAAATGATCGGCTTAGAAGATTACTTTCTTCTAAGCTCTTTGATGCGCGCAGCTTTACCAGTAAGCTCTCTAAGGTAGAACAGCTTAGCTCTTCTTACACGGCCACGGCGAACAACTTTGATCTCAGCTATTGAGTCGCTGTAAATTGGGAAGATTCTCTCAACGCCAACACCATTTGCCCCAACTTTTCTAACTGTGATAGTCTCACCAACACCTTGACCTCTTCTAGCAATACAGACACCCTCGTAGTTTTGGATCCTAGTTTTATCACCCTCTTTGATGTAAACAGCAAGGTTCACGGTGTCACCTGCTCTAAAATCTGGAACACTTCTCTGTGCGATCTGTGCTTGCTCGAAATTTTCTATATACTTATTTCTCATAAGATTTCCTTGTTTTATGCTTTAAAAACTGCTCTGGACGGTAATATTTAGTCTTGCACTTTGATAAAGCGAGTTTTAGTTCGCGAATTTTACTATGGTTTCCCTTTAAAAATTCTGATGGAACACAGAGATCTTTAAACTTTTGTGGCTTAGTAAAAGATGGTGCTTCAAGCAGATCACCTTCAAAACTCTCCACCTCTAGCGACTCCGCGGAGCCTAGCACACCAGCAATATTGCGTGCAATGGCATCACACATAACCATAGAAGCAAGCTCGCCACCTGTGAGTATATAATCTCCTATGCTAAAAACTTCATCAGCATAAAGCTCAACTACTCTCTCATCGATCCCCTCATAACGACCACTCACAAAGGCAATGTGGCTCTTTTTAGCAAGTCTTTTTGCATCATTTTGCCTAAATGGTTTTGCCACAGGAGTAGCAAAAACTATCCAAACCGCTGGATCGCTAGATCTTAGATCTGCTAGTGCATCACAGAGCGGTTGAGGGCTTATAAGCATACCAGCACCTCCACCAAATGCAGTATCATCAACTTTTTTGTGTTTTGAAGCTGAGTAGTCGCGAGGATTTATAAACCTAGTATCTATGAGATCTGACTCTATGGCACGAGAGAGTATAGAGTCACTAAAATAGGGCTTTATGATATCTGGAAAAAGTGAGACGAAACTAAACTTCACGACGCCTCTAATATATCTTTGGCACCGCTTACCGTAATAGTCTTTGCATCAAGATCTACACCTACTACAAATGGTGTGATTTTTGGTATCAAAAATAGCTTTGCGGTTTTATCTTTTAGTAGTGCTTCATCGGTTTTGATGTGCAGGTAGTTTGTTGCATTGATACGCTCAACCTCCACTACTTCGCCCAAAACTTCGCCATCTTCAAGTACTTTACACCCAAGCAGATCAAACCAAAAGTGCTCTCCATCAGCTAGTTTGCACTCAGATCTTGTTCTCTCAAGCGTAGTAAATAGATCTTTGTTTGTCAGTTTTTTTGCCTCTAGTTCAGAGTCGTAGCCTATAAACTTGACTAACGATCTAGCAAGATCGATCCTCTCTATGGTTAGAGATAGATCTTTACTAACAAAAAAAGAGCTATTTTTTTTAAACTGCTCACTAAAGTCTGTGAAAAGATGGAGCTTCAGATCGCCTCTAAAGCCCACGCTTTTACCGATCGTAGCGATGTGAATCAGTGAGTCAGATTGTAGGCTCGACATTTATGCGATAACTCACACCATCTTTTGCTTTACAGCCAGAGATAAGTGTCTTTATAGCACCTATCATCTTGCCCTCTTTGCCTATAAGCTTGCCTACATCTGCTTGGTTGGCAAAAAGCGTCACCTCTGTTGCTTCATCGCTACTTTTTAACTCTACACGCACCTCATCTGGGTGTGTTGCAATGAGTTTAGCGAAGTTTGTGATGAAGTCTGCGACCACTATTTTCTACCAGTGATCTGCTTAACGCGATCGCTCATTTTAGCACCAACGCCCAACCAATAATCTAGTCTCTCGTTGTCCACTACTGTTGTTTTTGCCTCAACCATTGGGTTATAGTGACCAATTAGCTCGATCCAACCACCATCTCTTCTTTTCCTAGAGTCTGTCACTGCGATACGATAAAAAGGTTTTTTCTTTTTACCCATTCTTGTTAGCCTAATAACTACTGCCATGATATGTCCTTCCCTGCGTAGGTGCTATCTCAACCTACTGAAAATGTTAATTTTACAAATAAAGTTTAGCTCTAAATGCAAATCTAAAGACTCATAAAGCCCTTAGATCTACACTTAGCGAGGAAAACCACCGCCGCCCATTTGACCCATTCCGCCCATCATAGCTTGCAGATCTTTCATACCACTTTTAGTGGAGAACTTTTTGGCCATTTTAGAGGCGTTTTTAAACTGCTTGATCATACGGTTGATCTCCATCACTTCAAGCCCACACCCCTTTGCAATGCGTTGTTTACGGGAGTTATTTAGCAGATCTGGCTCTTCTCGCTCTTTTGGAGTCATAGAGGAGATCATCGCTTTTATACTTTTTATCTCATCAGAGTTATCAAGATCTAGATCTTTTAGAGCTTGCGACATATTGCCAAGCCCTGGGATCATACCAAGAAGCGACTTCATGCTCCCCATCTTTTTGATGCTCTCCATCTGCTCTACAAAGTCGTTAAAGTTAAACGAGCCTTTTTTGATCTTTTTGGTTAGTGCTTTTGCCTGTTTTTCATCGATCACAGCGGTAGTTTTCTCAGCTAGCCCCTCAATGTCACCAAAGCCCATAAGGCGATTTACTATGCGAGATGGGATAAATGGCTCAAGATCTTCTAGCTTCTCACCCACACCGATAAAACGAAGTGGCACTTCTACCTGCGACGAAAGCCCAAGAGCGATCCCGCCCTTTGAGTCGCCATCATACTTTGTAAGTATGACACCATCAATGCCGATGCGTTCTTTAAATGTAGTCGCAGTTCTAATCGCATCTTGCCCAGTTAGTGAGTCTGCAACATAGAAGATCTCATCTGGATCTGCCACTTTTTTAACACCCTCAAGCTCACTCATAAGCTCATCATCGATCGCAAGGCGTCCCGCGGTATCGACAAGCACCACATCATAAAGAGCACTTTTTGCGTGTTCTAGTGCAGATCTAACTACACTTTGTGGATCTTTGCTTTTATCATCTGCAAAGAGTTCCACTTCGATTTTGTTTGCAATTTGTCTAAGTTGCTCAACCGCAGCGAGGCGTTGCAAATCAGCTGCAACTAGAAGCACTTTTTTTTGTCTATTTTTCAAATAGAGTGCAAGCTTACCCGTGGTGGTGGTTTTACCACTTCCTTGAAGCCCGCTCATAAGTATGATAGTTGGCGGAGTTGGAGCAAAAACAAAGCCTTTGTTACCACCAACTTCTAAAAGCTCGTTTAAGTTATCTTGTAGAGCCTTTAAAAATTGATCTTTACCGATGCCGTTTTCTTTAGTCTGGGTTGCGACTTTTGCAAGCAGATCTCGCACGATCTTATGGTGAACATCTGCCTTTAAGAGAGACTTTTTAAGCTCATCAAGTGCTTTTGTAAGTGCTTTTTCATCATCACTAAAGCGAATCTTTTTTATAGCATTGGTAAATGATGTACTCAAAGATTCAAACACTTAAGATCTCTCCTTAAACTTGCAATATTTTTTGCGGATTTTACTAAAATCTTGCTTTATGTTAGCTTTTATTCGAAGTGCATAAACTCTTTTGGCTCAGGCGAGACAAACTCCATACCCAAGAGAGTAACTTTATGAGCATGAAGCATCATTCGCTTAGTTCGTCTTCCACCATATAGCTCATCGCCTACTATGGGGTGTTCTATATGCTTTAGGTGTACTCTGATCTGATGAGTTCTACCTTGATGGATCACGCACTTTAGCTTAGTTTTGCCACCACTTACGCTATCGACAAACACCTCGGTTCTTGCATTTTTGCCCTTATGGTAGGAGACTTTTGAGTAGGCTTTGTTGTTTTTCTTAATAGTCAGTATAGGTGCATCAACATCTACGCTCTCGCTTAAGATCCCCTCCACCCACACGATATACTCTTTATAAACCTTATCATCTCTAAACTCTTTGATCGCCCTTTGCCTAAACTCCTCATTTTTGACAAGCATTAGCACACCACTTGTTTCGCGATCTAGTCGGTGCAGAAGCACAGTACCCTCAAACATCTTCTCAACCTCATCAGAGTTTAAAAAAGCAGGTTTTTCTACCACTAGTATGTCATTATTTTCGAAGATCTTCTTTGGTTTTTCTATCTTTTGCACCCTAAAGATGGTCTTTGTATCCACCTCGCCACGGGCGATCATCACTTTTTTGTTGCCTGCATAAACAAGCCCTCGATCGATGAGCGATTTCGCCTCGCCATTTGAAACATTTAGCTGTTTTGCTAAAACTTTATACGCCTTTTCTAACGCCATAACTACCTCTTTAATCTCTCTATAATTGGTGCTAGATCACAGCTTTGTGTTACAAAACTGCTCTCTTTTTTGCTCTTTAGTGCTGGTAAGATCTCATCACTATCCACCACCTCTACATTTGCCACATACTTAAATAGCTCTTTTTGATGAAAAAAGTGCTTGCCTGTTACTATCTTGCACCCAAACTCCGCAGGCTCAAGCGGGTTGTGTCCGCCCACATCATCTCTAAATGCCCCGCCAAGGATAGCCACATCGCTAATAGCGTAGATGTTATTTAGCTCGCCCATCGCATCAACTAGCACTATATCGGTTGCAAAATCTCTACTCTTACTAAACCTACTAACACTTAGATCTGTTTTTTTGCAAAGCTCATACACCCTCTCAAAGCGTTCAGGGTGGCGAGGCACCACAAAAAGCAGTGCGTCGCTAACTTTTTTATACTCCACAAACGCCTTTAAGATAAGCTCCTCTTCACCCTCATGTGTACTAGCTGCAACGATTACTTCGCGTTCTGGCTTTGCATACTCCTTAGATCTGCTTACTTTAGTAGCTAGCTTGATGTTACCACTAACTACCACCTCGCCCTTTAGCCCAAGAGATCTAAATCTCTGCTCATCTTCACTGCTTTGCACAAATGCTAGATCTACAAGCGAGAAGATCTTGCTATAAACCCACGCAAACTTTTTATACCTTGCAAAACTTCGCTCGCTTATGCGGGCATTTAGAAGCACAACTCTAGCACCTTTTAGCTTTGCAACTAAAAAGAGCAAGTACCAAAACTCCGCCTCCATAACCACAAGTAGATCGCTTCTTTTTAACCAAAATGGCAAAAAGATCTCATAAGGCAAGTAGCGAGCCTCTATGCCATATTTTAGTGCTTCAGCTTGCCCCGTCTGGGTAATGGTAGTGATCTTAGAGTTTTTGATCTCATCTATAATGGGCTTTAGGGCTCTTGTCTCACCAAGCGAGCAGGCGTGAAAATGGACTCCGCCCTCATCTTTAAACGGCGGGTTATTGTATAGAAAAAACCTTGCTGGAATAGAGTAACGGTACTTTTGCATAAGTGAAGTTAGAAGCAAAAAGGGGAGTGCCAAAGCGTAGAGCAACACCCCAAAGGCGAAGTAAAAGTAGCTAAAAAGGCTCAAGCGTTATGCAGTCTGGGCTTCGTTGTAAAGGATTCTACCGCAGTGTGGGCAAGTAACAATCTCCTCACCCTTGATCACATCACTATAAACTTTATCATTTATAATGAGATGACACCCCATACAAGCTTGATCTTCGACACTTACTACTGTTGTGTTTTTTGCCCAACGACGGATCTTTTGGTAAAAAGATAGCCCTTTTTGGTTCATCTGTGCTAGGAGTTTCTCTTTTTTGTTAAAAACCTCTTGTCTTGAAGTGTTGATCACCTCAAGCTTTGCATCTACCTCTTTTTGAACATCAGCAAGTGAGCTATCTAGCTCAGTAAGAGAGGTTTTTGCTGCTTCGATCTGCTCATTTTTAAGATCTACAATCTTTTCTAGTCGTTCAATCTCCTCATTTGCAAAAGCAACCTGCTCTTTTGCGATCTCCTCTTCAAGCTGAAGAGATTTCATCTCTCTCTCGGTCTTAACTTCTGAGCTTTTTTTGCTGTTATCCTCAAGCTTCTGCTTTAGCTCCGCTAGATGGATCTCATTTTTGCGTTTTTTGATCTCATCTTGTCTGATCTCATCATTTAGGCTCTCTATGTCAGTATCGACACTCTTTTTTTTCGCATATAGTGCCTCAAGCTTATATCTAGCCTCTTCTATTTGTGGCTCAAATGCGTCTATCTCACTATCTATCTTAGATAGATCTATAAGTTGTTGTAGATGGGTGTTCATTGGTCTCCTTTAATGTATGCCAATCTTAAATGTAGATAAAGGGGTTTTTTGATGATGAAATTATAGCTTTTAAACCTAAATTTTTCAAATGTTTGTGCAAGATCTCTGCAAAAAATTTCTCACTCTCAAAATGTCCAATATCCATAAGAGAGAGTTTTATGCTAGAAGCTTGCATAGCATCGTGGTACTTTATATCGCCTGTTAGGAAGCACTCAGCTTTTATATTTGGCACGAGCGAGCCACCAGAACCAGTAGTAATAGCTGCTGTTTTTATATACTCACACTCTTTTACACACTTGATATGTGGCAGATCAAACGCAACTCTAACCTTTGTGGCAAAATTCTCAAAGCTATCTTCGACCTCTATATAAGCCACAAAATCCTCCTGAAAAAGCACCTTATACCCTAAAACATCTTCAGCGACATAGCGGTTTAGGTGAGTCTTGTCAAAGTTTGTGTGCATTGAGATGATGGTGATGTTTTTTTGGATCAATTTTCTTAGCAAGTTTGATGGGTAAGAGCTAAACTCAAGCTGTTTTAGCCCACCAAAGATGATGGGGTGATGAGTTATAAGCAGAGTATCGCTCTCAAGAGAGTCTATAAGCATCTCATCTACATCTATACTGAGGTAGATAGTATCAACCTCTGCACTAAGATCACCCACAAGTAGCCCAGAGTTGTCCCAACTCTCTTGCAAGCTAAAGGGTGATAGCTCATCTAAAAACTCGTAGATCTTAGCTATCTTCATCTATTTTTTCCACACTAGATCTAGTTAGTTTCTCTAGCTCACTAGAGGCTTCGCTAAAGCTTGGATCTATCTCTAACGCCCTTGCATACGCACTCTTAGCCTCATCATAAAGCTCCATATCTACTAGCAAGTTGCCATAGTTATAAAATGTAAACTTATTGGCATTATCTAGCTCTATGGATCTTATAAGATACTCTCTTGCACTCTCAAAATCCCCTCGTTTACGGTATATAGAAGCGATCACATTGAGTGGTGGTACGCTTGATGAGTCCACCTCTATGGCGTCATTTAGATACCTAAGAGCCTCATCGCTACGATCTAGCTTATCTAGTACAAACCCTAGCTTGAAGAGTATATATGGATCATATCTGTTAGATGAGTTTGCCATCTCCAAAAGCTCCAACGCCTTTTTAAGATCACCCTTTGCAAACTCCTCATCTGCTTGATCAACTAGATCTTCACCCTCGGAGATCTGCAAAATTACGCCATCATCTGCTTGATTGCTACCGATATCATGGTTGTTTAGCGACTGTATATGCTGGTAGATCCTAAAGGCGAAGTACGCCGATGCTACAAACATTATTAGCTGAAATGTACTCATTTATAATCCTTTAACGCTTTTTGAATATCTCGTGCCATATCTTTTTGCTTCAAGCTCTCCCTTTTGTCGTGAAGCTCCTTACCCTTAGCTATGGCGATAGAGAGTTTTGCTATGTTTTTTTGGTTGAAGTATATCTCAAGTGGGACAATAGTATAACCATCTTGCTCCACTGCTTTGGCAAGTTTGGCGATCTGCTTTTTGTGAAGCAGCAGCTTTCTGCTTGCTCTCTCCTCATGCGTATAGTAGTGGTGCGTCGTCTCAAGCCTGCCTATATGCATACCAAGTATAAACGCCTCACCTTTTATGAGACGCACAAAGCTATCTTTAAGATTTACCCTACCATCTCGCAGTGCCTTAACCTCGCTACCTTTTAGAACAAGTCCCGCTTCAAACCTCTCCTCTATAAAGTAGTCAAAAAATGCTTTTTTGTTTTTTGCTAAAATCTTCACTTTTTTACCTTAAAAAAACTGCTTCCGCTTCCACTAAAGAACCAATCACCTCTTTGGTACTTCGCTAGATCTGGGTGTAGATGCAGTGCAGGAGCAAAGAGATCATTTGCCTCAAAGATGCTTAGATCTTGAAGTAGATCTAGTGAGCTTTTTGCCATCAGATCTGAGGCTTTTTGCTCGCTTATGGGGGCATAAAACATCTGCCTATACGCCCTGTACACCTCTGGTGTAGAGATACAAATATCTGGTGTGAAGATCTCAAAACGCGGTAGATCTTCACTAAACTCCTCTACCACTTCGCCCACTCCAGATACATTTGCACTCTTGTACCCATAAACAAAAAATGGCACATCAGCACCCACACCAGATCCAATCTCTGCAAGCTGGGATCTACTAAGAGAGAGATCTAGTTTATCATTTAGTGCTACAAGCACGCAAGCTGCGTCGCTACTTCCACCACCTAACCCCGCAAAGGCAGGTATATTTTTCTCCACTTTTATAGCAAAACCCTTCGCAAACTCATCTAGTTTGCTACTTTTTGAAGCATCTTTTAGTGCCATAAACGCCTTGTAGATGCTGTTTTGCTCTAGCGTGCAGTCAAACTCACCTATGATGCTAAGCCCATCTGAAGCGTGTGGCACAAATGAGATCTCATCATAAAGATCCTCCACAAGCACAAAACGAGACGCTATCTCATGGTAGTTAGAACGACTACCTGTTACTTTTAAAAATATGTTGATCTTAGCAAAAGCTCTCATTTTTTCTCAAAAAGCCTGCTAAGAAGCCCGATGGACTCGCTAGAATCCTGCTTTGAAGCCTCTATATTTGATCTCTTGACCTCATCAAGAAGCTCTTCACGAAGTATGGAGATCTCCTTTGGTGCCTCGATGCCAAGCTTGACCATTCCTCTATCAAAACCAACGATCTTGATCTTTATGTTATCGCCTATTATGATCGACTCTTCGATCTTTCTTGAAAGAACTAACACTCAACCCTCCCTAGTTCATACTTTACTACACCCTCGCTAAATCTTAGCACCGCCAAAGCATCATCAAACTCCACGAAGTAGTACCCATCGTCCATAAGCTCAAACTCACTAGCGTTTAAAACTCTACCATATCTAAGATTATCTATATCGCCCAAATAGCGATTTGGTTTTAAGTCTAAGTACTCCTTTGGATAGAGACTCTTCTCGCCATCATAGACAAAAGCCCCCTCGCTTAGCCTCGTCAAGTAGCTAAGTGACGCACTACTCACACCTACTCTTTTGGCAAGCTCTAAGCCGATAGATCTCACATACGATCCACTCGAAACCACCACCTCAAAAGTGACAAATGGGTGCATATAGCTTATAAGCTTAGCCTCGTAGATGCTTGAAGTGATGCTATCCAGCTCAAACTCCTCACCACTTCTAGCTAGATCATACGCTCTTTTGCCATCTATATGTTTAGCACTAAAGCGAGGCGGTATATAAGATAGCTCACCCTCTAGCGAAGCAACAGCACTGCTTATGCTCTCCACACCAAGTGGCTTCACACTATCCACACGATCTATCATCTCGCTATCTAGCGTAATGCTATTAGCTCCTAGCCAAAGTGTAGCACGGTAGCGTTTTGGAGCAGTTTTTAAAAACCTAAAGAGCTTTGTATAACTCCCAAAAGCAACTACAAGTACGCCATTTGCAAATGGATCAAGTGTGCCTGAAAAACCCGCCTTTTTTACGCCATACTTGCGTTTTAAAGAGCCTAGAAACTTATTAGATCCAACACCTGCTGGCTTGTTGGCAACAAAGAGACGGTTCATAGTTTCTCTACAAAAGATGCAAGGATCTCGCGTTTGTTGCCTGCAAAGTTTATGCCTAGCTTAAACTCCCTGCCCGCCTTTGCTACGCTCATCACACGACCTGTGCCAAAGATCTTGTGTCTTACGAGATCACCCTTTTTAAAAGCGACATTTTTCTCCACCATCAGCGAGCCTTCACTAAGCCCCGCTTCGGTTAAAAAGCGACTCTTTATCAGCTCACTTCGTCTGCCCTTATAAAACCTGCTATCGACATGAGAGAGAGTGAGGCTATCTTTTGCCCTAGTAAAGGCGACATAGCCAAGTCGTCTCTCCTCTTCTAAGTCGCTCCCCTCGCCCACAAGTGGCAAAAACCCCTCTTCAAGCCCTATGAGAAATATATGCTCAAACTCAAGCCCCTTTGAGGCGTGAATACTCATCATATAGATACTCTCACCCTCAATCTCATCTTGATCGCCCTGCAAAGCGATCTCATTTAAAAACTCATCTATCGTGCCAAGTGGCGAGCTAAGCACAAAGTCACGAAAAAGTGCATAAAACTCATCTATGTTTAAGTTTCGCTCATAGCTATCTGCCACTCCTGCGTAGATCTCTTTTAGCTTAAAGCTTCGCTCTAGTGCATCTATAAACTCATACATTGCCTCATTTGCGACCTCTCTTAGAGAGAGCAGATCTAGAGCAAACTCCTTTAGAGTTTTGGCATTTTTACTCTTAACTATCGCCTCAAGAGACTCAAAAGAGCTATCGTTTATAAGCTCAAATAGCGAGACATCTTTTGCCAACGCCTCCTCATCAAGCTTCTCTAGCGTCGCCTTTCCAAGCCCTCTTTTGGGCTTGTTTATGATGCGTCTAAGCGAAAAGTCATCGTTTGGATTTGCCACCACTCTAAGGTAGCTCACCACATCTTTGATCTCAGCTCTATCATAAAACCGCAAAGATCCAACAAGTTTGTAGGCGATTTTGGCTCTACCTAGTGCCTCTTCGAGTGAGCGAGAGAGGACATTTACTCTATAAAGTACAGCGATTTCACTCGCCTTTACGCCACTTGCGAGCAGTTTTTGGATCCTGCTTGCTATAACTCTTGCCTCATCGCTCTCATCTAAACTATGAAGCACCGCCACCTCATCGCCACTACCTCTAGTGGAGATGAGCTTTTTGCCAAGACGCGAGCGGTTGTGCTCTATGAGAGCGTTTGCAACCCGCAAGATCGGCTCTTTAGATCTATAATTCTCCTCCAGCTTATAGACCTTAGCCCCCTTAAAATCCTGATCAAACTCCATAATGTTGCGGATATGTGCACCTCTCCACCCATAGATACTCTGATCATCATCGCCTACGACACAGATATTATCGTGTGTCAAACAGAGCTTTTTTAGAAGCTTGAGTTGCAACTCATTTGTATCTTGATACTCATCGACCATTATGTAGTTATATTTTTGTGAGATCTCGCGAGCTAGCTCATCATTGGCATCTAAGATCTCGTAAGTTAAACATAGTAGATCATCAAAATCAACAAGGTTATTTTCACGCAAATATGCCTGATACTCCTCATAAACTTTAGCGATCTGCTGGTAGTTGTAAAACTCCGACTGCTTATACGCCTCATCTGGGCTTAGAAGCGAGTTTTTATAGCGTGAGATCTCACTTGCTACTAGCTGTGTGGTTAGCTCGCTATTTAGTCGTTTGATGATTCGTTTTTTATCATCGCTATCGATCACTACGAAGTTGTTTTTACGCCCTAGCAGATGGATATGAAGCTTCAAAAACATAAGTCCAAACTTATGAAAAGTGCAAAGTAGTGGCGGGTGAGCTGGGTTTTGCAAGAGCGAGAGGGAACGCTCTTTCATCTCTCTTGCGGCTTTGTTTGTAAAGGTGAGCGTGAGCGTACTTGATGGCGGGATCCCCACCTCGCCTATGAGGTAAGCAAGGCGTGAAACTATGGTAGTTGTCTTGCCACTTCCCGCACCTGCTAAGATGAGTACCGCCCCATCAAGGCTACAAACCGCCCCTTGTTGTGAACTGTTTAGTCTATCTAAAATGCTGTTTTTTGATCCCATACTCTAGCTAATATATTAATTTTATATATTGTAGCTAAAGTAGCTTAAATTTTTACTCTACTGCTATTTTTTTAGTTTTGCTAGCTTCAAGTTGCAGTTTTGGGATCACGACTTCAAGCACGCCATCTTGCGTGATGGCTTTGATATTTTCTATATCAACCTCTTTTGGCAGGCTAAAACTCCTAGAGAACTTACCATAACTGCTCTCCATTTTGTAGTAACCCTTCTCTTTTATCTCGCTTTTGCTCTCTCTTTTACCAGATATTGTTAGCGTGTTGTTCTCTATATCTATGCTGATATCCTCCTTTTTTACTCCTGGGAGATCTACATCTATATGGTAAGCCTCCTTGCCCTCTCTTGTGTTTACTGCGGGTCTAAAGTCAGCAACAACATCACCATCTTTTTGCTCATACGAGTTAAAAAAGTCGTTGAACAACTCAAAATTTCTTCTTCTATGTACTCTTGGACTATAAAACATTTTACACCTCGAAAATTTATTTACTCAAACAGTTTTTGTTTAAGCTGGTGAAATATTACGATTTTTGGTGAGATAGTTCTGCTACTTAAGTAGCATATCATTAAATACGCTCTCGGAGCAAAGCTCCTCCAGCTACGCTAACGCTGAGTTTTCCTCAGCGGAAGGCTCATGCGACTTCTTTGAAGTCGTATTTATTGTAAATACGCTCTCGGAGCAAAGCTCCTCCAGCTACGCTAACGCTGAGTTTTCCTCAGCGGAAGGCTCATGCGACTTCTTTGAAGTCGTATTTATTTAGGTAAACGATCGGAGCGAAGCTCCATACGAATTACGAATTATGGAGTTAGATCACCACGGCAACAAGTTGCCTCGCGATGACTATCATAAGGGCTTCGCTTCTCGCAGTGACTGCCTTTTGTCACTACGACAGCTTTTTGCTCTCATTTAGTAGTTTTTGTAGATCTTTTATGAGGATATGGCGTCTTTTGCTCTCTACTACTCCATCGCTCTCAAGCTCTTTTAAGCTCCTCTCTAGCACGCTTCGTACACTCCCTAGAAGTGACGCCACCTCGCTATTTGATAGATCTTCTAAGATAGCATAGTTAAAGTGGTCATTCTCATCAGCACTAGCTCTTAAAAGCATAACAAGCCTCTCTTTTAAAGTAAAAAGAGCACCTTGTGAGGCTAGATCTTCAAGATGCTTTATCTTGCTTGCAACATACCTAAACACAAACTCTCTAAACTCGCTAGAGGAGTTAAGCCACTCTCTAGATCTTGTCATACTCACCTCTAAAAGCGTGCATCTATCCATCGTCTCATATAGCATCTGGCTTGCTCCACCACCCAAAAGTGCGACAACATCTAGCATATCGCCTCTTCTATATATAAATAGAGTCTGCTCTCTTAAAGTGGTAACATTTTGTCGATACGCCCTTATGCGACCATCTAAAACTATATAAAAACTACTGTCTAGATCTTCACTATAAAATGGCACAACCCTAGGTGAAAACTCCACCTGCTTGGCGTTTGAGTAGAACTCATCTTTGAAGCTAGAAAAGAGATCTAGTGATAATTTTTGCATAACAAATTATAGCCAAAATAGTGTCTTTGTGACAAAATTTAAAATTATTATAAAAAAGTATTGATTTGGTTATAATTATTGGTTATACTTTCATCTATTATTAATACTTATAGGAATCATTATGCTACGAGACTTCGCAAAATTGGAGACTTTCTTGATGGTTATCAAAGAGAAAAGTTTCTCAAAAGCTTCCGCTAAACTTGGCATTTCACAACCCGCAGTTACACAACAGATCAGATCTATCGAAGATTATCTCGATACCAAAATCGTTGAGAGAAAGAAAAATGGCATCATTTTGACAAAAGAGGGAGAAGATCTATATCGTATCGCCCAAAAACTTGAAAAAGCGATCCAAAATAGCGAAAAAGATCTACTAAAGATTATCAACAAAGATTTTACATTTGTTATCGGTTCATCTCACACCATCGGTAACTATGTCCTACCAAACTACCTAAGCGAGATCAAAAACCGCATCAACAACGATGTATATATGAATGTAGATATCTCAAATGAGATCATCGACCAATTAGAGGACAAAAAAATCGACTTAGCAATGATCGAATGCCCTGTTGTGCGAGATGATATCATATATAGAGAGTGGGTAGCTGATGAGCTTGTAGTTTTTTCAAACCAACCACTTAAAAAAGTGCTAAATGGCGAAGATCTAATGGCGTGCGACTGGATTTGTAGAGATCAAAACTCACACACTAGACGCCTAGCTAGCGAAGCATTTGAAGATCTAGGTGTTCAGTGTGACAACTTCAATGTCATAGGCATACTCTCTAGCCCAACCGCGATAAAAGAGGCGATCCTCTCATCAGATCCAAAGAGCAAACGCCCACTTGTCTCCATAATGTCAAAACATGTTATAGCAAACGAAGTAAAGAGTGGCTCACTCTTTGAAGCAAGACTTAAAAACAACAAACTAGAGCGAAAGTTCTTCATAGCTTACCTAAAAGATCGCAAGCACGACGCCTTTATAGATAGAGTAGTAAACTACCTACTTAGCATCAACAAAGTATAAAACTACCTCTTAAAAAACTTCTCATTTTCTGGATTTGACAGAAATGAGGAGATGGAGTTTTGCACTCCATTGTCATCTTTTTCTTTGATCTTTTGAGGTTTTTTATACTCGCTTAAGTTTATAAAGATAGGTGTATCTTCAACTATGATCTGCATAATAGAGCCGATCTCAACCTCAACAATACTCCCAAAGTTGTCGCTTCCAAAGCCCGCTTCAAAGATGATCTTCCTATCTTGCAAGTAGGCACTCTCAAGTGTATAGCCCGCTAGATAAAAAAGAGTCACATCTCTTAGAGTCTGCTCGATCTCGCTTGGCAGTGGCGGAGTAAATAGAGTAAACTCCAACCTGCACAATATCCCAAAACTACAATTTTTGTGTATCAGATAGCTTAACACTTCTCTCGCGGAGTCCTGCATCATATTTATATATTTAGCATCTTTTACAATCTCATTTAGCAAACTATCTCCTCAACGCTTTTTTGCAAAATATCAAAACCAATCATCGCATTTAGTAGTGCGATCTTTTTAAACCTTTTTAGATCATTTGCCTCTATATCGGCAAGATGAATCTTTTTTTCATCTAAAAGCCTTGCTCTTGTAGTGCCCTCTAGTAGCGGTTTTTTGGGACTTAGCCACACACTTCCATCAAAAAACGCTACATTTGCGATGGTAGTATCACTCACTAAGCCACCCTGCACAAAAAGCAGATCATCGCACTCTTCGCGTTTAGCAAAAAGCTCATCTAACGCCTCTCTATCGCTTGATTTGTAGCTATATGCAAGATCTGCTTCTACGAGCTTTAGTTTCTTGATATCGCGTTTTTTATAACTCAAAAACTCTACTTCATAGCCACCTACTAGATCATACACAAAACGACATCGGTATAACCCATCTTGTGGAGTAGCTATTAGATCTACTAAGTTTTGTGGCTTAGCTCTACCTAGATCTAAGAGTGTTTTCTCATAACGCCTCTGATGGTACTCTAGGTTTACAGCCTTACCATTTTCTATTTTTATGGTTTCAAAGAATGTCATAATGCCGCCACTTTATATTATATTGCTTCGTCACTTCGCTTCTTGTAACAACGATGCCGTAGGCATCAGAGCGACAAGGTCGCGGGAGCTTTCCGCTGAGGAAAACTCAGCGTTAGCGTAGCCAAGCGGAGCTTTGCTTCGTTGGCGTATTTATCAATAATCCAAGGTCGCGAGAGCTTTCCGCTGAGGAAAACTCAGCGGAAGCGACTTGTTCCGACCGCGTATTTATAGATCAAATAACTTAGTACTTAAGTATCTCTCGCCCGTATCTGGCAGTATTGTAACTATGCTTTTAAACTCGCCTCTTTGTGCTACTTGCAGACTTGCCCACACATTAGCTCCCGCTGAGATCCCAACAAGAAGCCCCTCATCTTTTGCAAGCAACCTTGCCATCTCGTAAGCATCTTCATCACTTACTTTTACTATCTCATCATATATGCTAGTGTCGCAAACTTGTGGTACAAACCCCGCACCGATACCTTGAATACCATGAGAAGATGCCCCCTCGCCAGATAACACAGCAGACTTTATAGGCTCAACTGCAAAAACTCGTAGATCTTCTATGCTCTCACGCAGTCTCTTAGCAGTTCCACTGATGCTCCCACCTGTACCAACGGCCGCCACAAAGGCATCTAGCTCTATGCCACTCTCTAAGATCTCCACACCCGTCCCCTCATAGTGAGCAAGTGGATTTGCGGGGTTATCAAACTGAGCTAGTATGATAGAGTTTGCTATGCTCACATTTAGCTCATCTGCTCTTTTTATAGCCCCCATCATACCCTCGCTAGCAGGTGTAAGCTCCAACTTCGCTCCATAGTAAGCGAGTAGTTTTCGCCTCTCTACACTCATCGACTCTGGCATAGTTAGGATCAGATCTATACCCATTGACGCACACATCGCAGCTAGTGCGATGCCTGTGTTGCCACTTGTTGGCTCAATGATGGTCGTGCCACTCTTTAAAAGCCCCCGACTCTTAGCATCACGGAGCATAAAGAGTGCTGCTCTATCTTTTACAGACCCCGTTGGGTTTGCAAACTCGCACTTTGCGTAAATATCTACTCCCACCTTATCGCTTAGGCGGTTTAGTCTTACAAGCGGGGTGTTGCCTACAAGCTGGGTTATATCTGATCTGATAGCCATACCATAAGCCCTTTTTGTGCATGCAGGCGGTTGTGAGCCTCGGCAAATATAATATCTGCATTTGCCTCAAACACCTCTTCACTCACCTCATAGCCTCTATAAGCTGGCAAACAGTGCAGAAACTTTGAGCCTTCGCGAGCCAAACTCATCATAGATCCATCTACCATAAAGCCCGCGAAGTCCTTAACTCTTTGCTCTTTTTCTTCCTCTTGCCCCATTGAGATCCAAGTATCACTCGTGACCACACTTGCTCCTCGCACCGCCTCTTTTGGATCGTGCCCCACTTTGATCACAGCACCGCTTGTTTTAGCAAACTCCAACGCCTCGGCTAAAATATCACCATCTACCTCATACCCCTTTGGAGTGGCAACTCTAAGCTCAAAGCCAAGCTTAGAAGCTAGCATTAGCCATGAGTGAGTCATATTGTTACCATCACCCACATACGCAACGACTAGATCTTTTTCAAGTCCAAACTCCACTAAGCTCATATAGTCTGCGAGGAGTTGCACAGGGTGGAAACTATCGCTTAGCCCGTTGATAACAGGAACACTCGAAAACGACGCAAACTCCTCTAAGCGACTATGCTCAAATGTTCTTATCATCACCATATCACACATTCCAGCGATCACTCTAGCAGTATCTTTTAGTGGCTCACCGCGTCCTAGCTGGATATCTTTGTTGGACAAAAACAGAGCATGCCCACCTAACTGAAACATACCCGTCTCGAAGCTCACCCTCGTTCTAGTTGAGCTTTTCTCAAAGATCATAGCCAATGTTTTGTTCTTTAGCTCATAGTTGTAGATACCGCTCTTTAGGTTTTTTTTGATTGTTAAACCTAGATCTATGATCTGTAAGATCTCCTCTTTGGTGAACTCTTTTAAGCTTAAAAAGTGTCTCACTTCTCACCTCTTGACGCACAGCTAAGCATCTTAGCGACCTCTTTTGCGTGGTATGAGATGATGATATCAGCACCCGCCCGCTTAAATGCGATCATAGTCTCCATCACCACGCGATCATAGTCTATAAGCTCATTTTTGCCCGCAAACTTTAGCATCGCATACTCTCCGCTGACATTGTACACAGCAAGTGGAAGTAGCGTGTTGTCTCGCACACTTTTGACCACATCAAGATAGGCTAAAGCGGGCTTTACCATCAGTATATCGGCTCCTTGTGCAGCATCTTCCAAACTCTCAGCTAACGCCTCTTTGGCATTTGCTGGATCCATCTGATAGCTTGATCTATCTCCAAAGCTAGGAGCTGACTCTGCAACATCGCGAAACGGCCCATAGTAGCCAGAAGAGAACTTTGTCGAGTAGCTCATAATCGGCAAGTTCTCATACCCTGCACCATCTAACGCCTCTCTTAGAGCTACGACTATGCCGTCCATCATACCCGATGGTGCTATCATATCTACACCCGCTTTAGCGTGCACGATCGCCTGAGTAGCGGAGATCTCAAGCGTTGCATCGTTGTTTATACTCTGCGTCTTAGCATCTATGATCCCACAGTGTCCATGATCTGTGTACTCGCAAAAGCAGAGATCACTCACCACAAACATATCTGAGTGAGCCTCTTTTATGGCTCTGATCGCTCTTGCGATGATCCCATTTTCACACAGTGCGTCCGAGCCAACAGAGTCTTTGACATCTGGTATGCCAAAGAGTATGATAGAGTAGATCCCAAGGCTCTTTAACTCCTCACACTCCTTGATGGCGACATCTATGCTCATCTGAAACACATCTGGCATCGATGCGACCTCTGTCTTAATCCCTTCTCCCTCTCTTATGAAGAGTGGGTATATGAAGTCATCTACGCTTACACTCGTCTCTTTTACGAGTGATCTTAGGCGTGCATTTAGCCTTGTGCGACGAAATCTTTGAAACATCAGCTTAACCTTTTTTGGATATAATTTCAAAATCATTAAAATTTTATAATTTTTACCATTTTACACAAATTTTGTTTAAACTAGGACTACTATTGAGTATTCAGATCTCGCGTATAGCAAATCTTCCCACAAAATATGGCACATTCAAGGTGCAGGTGTTTAAAGAGGGAGCAAAAGAGCACGCAGTTATCTTTAAAGATCCACTTGCCAAAATCCCGCTTGTTCGCATACACTCAGAGTGTCTCACAGGCGACGCACTAGGGAGTCTAAAGTGCGACTGTGGCGATCAGCTAGAGCACGCCTTGAAGATGGCAGAAGAGCGAGGCGGTATGGTTATATACCTGCGTCAAGAGGGGCGTAACATCGGGCTACTCAACAAGATCAACGCCTACGCCCTGCAAGATGGCGGGCTTGACACCATCGAGGCAAACCACCAGCTAGGCTTTGAAGCAGATGAGCGAACTTACGACATCGCCTCGTTTATACTAAAACACTTTGGCATCACAAAGGTTGAGCTACTAACCAACAACCCGCTAAAACTAAGCTCACTAGAAGGGGTGCAGATCATAAAAAGAGTGCCTATCATCATGGAGGCAAACCCTTACAACGAGGGCTATTTGGAGGTCAAAAAAGATCAAATGGGGCATCTTCTATGAAAAACAAGCTAGATCTATACAAAGATCTACTTCTTGAGTGGAACAAGACGCACAACCTAAGTGGAGCAAAAGATCACGCCACACTAGATGCCTTTGTAGAAGATGCACTCTACCCTTTGGAGTTTTTACCGCATGTTAGCACTCTTTTAGACATAGGGAGTGGGGCGGGATTTCCAGCTATTCCGCTAGCACTAGCACTAAGTAGTACCGAAGTGACACTTTGTGAACCACTAGTAAAGCGAGCGAGTTTTTTGCAGTTTGTAAAGGCAAAACTCTTGCTTGATAATGTTAGAGTGCTAAAAGATCGAGTAGAAAACATAGTCGCACCACCATTTGATCTCATCACTTCAAGAGCGGTTATGCCAACAAGTATGCTACTTGAACTTAGTAAAAATGTGCGAGATAGCAAAACTCTACTTCTACTATATAAGGGCGAGCGGGTTTATGATGATCTGGACTTTGGCTTGCCATATAGGATCATAAAGACCAAAAATAGGCACTATCTACTTATAGGAGAGAGCGTATGAAGTTTATCATTTTAGGATTGCTACTATCTGGGATCTACTTTTTGTTTTTCAAAAAACCAAAAAGCGTTGCTAAAAAACCAACCACAAATAGCCCAAAAACAAGTGATATGATCGAGTGCAAAGTGTGTAGAACCTTTTGTAGTATCGATGATGCCATACAGAGCGGTAGCAACTACTATTGCAGTAGTGAGTGCCTCAAAAAGTCATAGGAGATCTTATGCTCATATTTGGCTCACCTATCATCAGATCCGAGGCGTTTTATGGCGTAAATAGCAAAGAGGAGATCGCAAAAACTCCGCCAAACTCTACCATATATATGGAGTTTAGCAGATCTACTCTTCTGCTCATAGACTACGCCATCTCAAGCCAGATCACACTTGCACTAAAAGCAAAAAGCTTGCTAGATGTGATCTACTGTGCAAACATAGGATCAACTTATATTATAGTAGAAGAAGATCTTGCCAAAAAAGCACAAGAAGTTGCACAAAACTACCTTTTTGATGCTAAAATAGTAGTAGAAATTTGTAGCGAGTCGCAAATAGAAGAGTTTGCCCTACAAGGCATAGATGGAGTGATTTTTGATGATGCAATTATTAGATCTTAAAATTAGTTTATTTTGTTAAATAAACTTTTAATATTAGCTAATGTACAATAATGCGATGAGCGATTTTTTCACATATAGTAGGGGGGGGGGGTCGAATGTACAACATTAACAAGAACATTTTACGCCTCATTCCCGTGCTATTTGCTCTCATTTTCATAGCAAAGATCACATACTCATTTCTTGAGACAAAAGATAGACAATACAGCTTTGCACAAAAAGAAGCAGAGGTATTAAATAGCTACATCGTAGAGAACCGTAACTATTATAGAACGCTCTTTGTCGAGGGGCTACTGAGTTTAGATGAGAAAACCCTCTCGGCTCTACCTGCATTTAGTGCTAGACCTATATCTGAGATGTTCTCTAGCAAAAACCCACTAAACATAAGCGTACAAACAGTCTCGGACAACCCAAGATCACACACAAACCAAGCCGATAGTTATGAGCTTGAAGCCATAGAGTATTTTAGGCAAAATCCAAAGCAAAGCGAGTACTTTAGCGATAAAAATAGCGACTTTTACCAATACGCGAGCGTGCTTCGCATCGAACAAGAGTGCCTAAAGTGCCATGGCAAAAAGGAGGACGCCCCGCTTTTTATCCAAAATGCGTATGACAAAGCTTATGACTACAACCTAGATGATGTAAGAGGTGTTGTGAGCATCAAGATCCCAAAAGCAAACCTCAAGCGGTACTTCTATACCACTTTTACAAAGAGTATATTTTTTGATCTACTTATTCTTAGTGTACTTTTTGCAGGCGTGGCGTATGTGCTAAAACACTCCAAAAACCTCAACGAAAAACTCAAAAAGAGCATAGAGAAAAAGACAAGCGATCTCAAGCACGCCTTTATGCACGACAACCTAACAGCTCTACCAAACAGGCTCCAGCTCATAGAAGATCTAAAAGTCTCCCAAAATGAGCCATCAAGACATCTAGCACTGCTAAATATCGACTCATTTAAAAACATCAACGATATCTATGGCTACGACATAGGCGATCGCGTCATCATAGAGGTGGCTCAAAGACTCAAGGAGTTTTGTAACGAAAAGGGCTTTTTATACAAGCTTCCAAGCGATGAGTTTGCAATCTTTACAAAAGAGAGTATCACTCAAGAGCAGTTTGTAGAGCTAACCCAAACCCTGTTAGCACACCTACAAGAGGAGGTTTACTCCATAGACGATGAGAGGCTTTTCATATCGTTTGGGTGTGGGATAGTATCTAACCAGTCACAACTACTCATAAAAGCCTCCACAGCACTAAAGCTCGCAAAAAGCTCATCAAAATCCATCGTAGTTTACGACACTTCGCTAGACTCAAAAGAGCAAAGTAGCAAAAACCTAGACACACTTATGATCCTAAAAGATGCCATAGCAAACGACCGCATCTACCCATACTACCAAGCGATCTACAACACCAAAACCAAACGCGTAGAGAAGTATGAAGCTCTTGTTAGGCTTGAGACAGCTGATGGCAAAATCCTAACGCCATTTCTATTTTTAGATATTGCGATCAAAGCCAAGCTCTACCCAGAGATCACTAAAACCGTCATTGACAAGAGCTTTGAGTACTTTAGAGATAAGGAGTTTGCATTCTCCATAAACCTCTCCATACAAGATATACAAAACAGCGAAATAGTAAACTTCATACAAGATAGACTAAGTAACTATGACGCTTCGAGGGTCACTTTTGAGCTACTAGAGAGTGAAAAGGTGGATAACTATGTGGAGGTCAAGGAGTTTATAAGGAGCATCAAGCGTTTTGGGTGCAAGATCGCCATAGATGACTTTGGCAGTGGCTACTCTAACTTTTCGCACATACTTGAGCTGAAGGTGGACTACCTCAAGATCGATGCTTCGCTAGTGAAGTTTGTCACAACCGACAACAGCTCAAGAGTGATAGTCAAAACCATCATAAACTTCGCCACAAGCTTAGGGCTAAAAACCATCGCCGAATTTGTCGAGGATCAGGACTCACTAGAGATGCTAGAAAAAATGGGCGTAGACTATGTACAGGGCTACTATATAGGCAAACCGCAGAGGGATATATGATGCGGATAACGGATAACGGAGATCGCCACGGCAACAAGTTGCCTCGCGATGACTGCACCCCGTCATTGCGAGCGAAGCGAAGCAATCTACTGTTTCATACGCCAGCGGAAGCAATTCCGCTTTGGCTACACTAACGCTGAGTTTTCCTCAGCGGAAGGCTCCCGCGACCTTGTCGCTCTGACACCTATGGTGTCGTCATTCTTGCACTTGATGCGGGGATCTACTCCGTTTTCCGTTGTCAGCTATCCGTTCTCGGTTTGTGAGCGTATCGATTTTTAGGATCTAAGATTTTTGAGTGATTTGCGTATAAAAAACCAAACTGTTTGAGCGAAGCGAGTTTTTGGTTTTTAGCAAAGAGCGAAAAAATCTCCTCAAAATCGTTCAAGCTCACGAGCTTTTTTGGTTACTTTTTTGTCGATACAAAAAAGTGACAAGAGGTTGATTGAGAAGACAGAGATCGTCACGGCAACAAGTTGCCTCGCGATGACTACAACTCGTTATTGCGAGCATAGCGAAGCAATCTAGCCCTAAACCACAACCCTCTTTAGATGCGGTTTAAGTGCAGTTAGTATCTCATAGCTTATGCTCTTAGCATTTTTTGCAACCTTTGAGGCGTCATCAAACACGCAGATCTCCTCATCATCTGTCTCAAATGAGCTATTATCCATCGAGATGCGACCAACTAGCTTTGCCCCACAAGCAGATCTAAACTCACTCTTTGCGTTTGATCTAAAAAAGCCATCGGCGTAGCCAAAGTCGTAGTTTGAGACCACTTCACCCTTGTTGCTACTTACTTCACCCTCTCCGCCATAACCTACTCTAGATCCACTAAGCAGATGTCGTGATGAGTTTTTGCTAGCCCAAAGTGAGAGCACAGGTTTTAGTCCACTAACCTTTAGAGCCTCTGGCATCTCTAAGCAACCATACGCGGCGATACCAACTCTAGCTAGATCACCATTAAAATCGCTATGCCTAAAAAGAGCCGCCGAGTTTGAGCTATGAAAACGAAGCTTAGATCTGCTTAGGCGTCTAGCTTTTTCTACCGCGAGGCTAAAGTTTTTCTCTTGCCAAAACCACTCGCTACTTAGCTCATCAGCACATCTGTGGTGCGTAAAAACTCCCACAAGATCTAGATCTGCATCATCTATAAGCTCAAAAGCTTTTTCGATCTCGCTAGCACTCACACCATTTCTGTGCATACCACTATCGACTTTTAGCTCTACACTCACTCCTCGTGGCATCTTGGCAATGCACTCAAGATCATTTATGGTATAGACAAAGTTCGCCTCTGCACGCTTTGGTAGATCTGCAAGGATCAAGATGCGTCTAAAGAGCTTAGAGATCGCTCTTGCCTCCTCCTCGCTTCGCACGACCGCCTCAGCTATCCCATACTCGCTTGCCATTTGAGCTACCTCTAAAAGCCCGTGTCCATAGGCGTTATCTTTGAGAACAAGTGCGATTTTATCTACTGCTTTGGTTTGTTTTGCGATAATGTCGAGGTTGTTAAAAAAGTTGGATTTGTTAAGTTTTATATATGCCATAAAAGGAATTATACCAGATGAAACGACTCATTGCTGAGTTTGAGCCTCAGAGTTTTACGCAAGTTATTTTCCCGCACGCAAATAGCGACTGGCGGGAGTACCTAGAGGAGGCGGAAGATAATTTTGTTCGCATCATAAACGAGATAATCAAACACCAAAAGTGTCTTGTGGTGTGTGCCAACAAGGAGTATGTCAAGTCCTTGTTTGAGCCTAACAAAAACCTGCACTTCGTAGAGTATGAGACCAATGACACATGGGCAAGAGATAGCAGTGCTATCTGTGTGCAAAATGGTGATGATATTAAACTGCTTGATTTTATTTTTACAGGTTGGGGCGGGAAATTTGAATCTTGCAAGGATAATGCGATGAGCAGATCTATCAAGCATTGCTACTCAAAAGATCTCAAAAGCATAGACTTCATACTTGAGGGTGGTGGGATCGAGAGCGATGGAGCTGGCAGGATACTCACCACCTCGCACTGCATGCTAAACCAAAACCGCAACCACGCACTAAGTAAAGATGAGATCACCGCAAGGCTAAAGGAGTACTTCGCAGCAGAAGAGATCCTCTATATAGATCATGGCTACTTAGCGGGTGATGATACCGACTCACACATCGACACGCTCGCTCGCTTCATAAGCCCCGACACCATCGCCTATGTAAAGTGCACAGATGAAAACGATGAGCATTTTAAAGAGCTCTCTCTTATGGAAGCGGAGCTTAAGGGAATCGCAAAAGAGTTTGGCTACCGCCTCGTAGCACTTCCTATGAGTGAAGCTATATATTTTGAGGGTGAGAGACTACCTGCGACATACGCCAACTTTTTGTTTGTAAATGGTGCACTTTTGGTGCCAACTTATGGCGTCAAAGAAGATGCCCTAGCACTTGAGATCTTACGCACTGCCCTACCCCACCTTGAGGTTGTGGGCATCGACTGCCTCACTCTTATAAAACAGCATGGCTCACTGCACTGCGTTACTATGAACTTTGCAAAGGGTGTAGATCTACTCTAAGATCTACACCTTAAGTATAAAACTTACCAATCAACAAAAAAACACTATTATTAACTTTTTCTATATTTTAACCTTTTCTTAAACTTCATAGCTATATAATCTTTTTTAGCTTAACTTTTATGTACTATAAATAACAAAATCCAACACTATGGTACTAAGTACGCACTTAATATTATCCGATATGGAAAAAAGAGGTTAAAATGCAAAAAATATCGATAAAGATGCAGAGCTTTATATTGGTAGCTACTGCACTTATAGTCCTAGCGGTGGCTAGTATATATATAGCTTCATCTAAGAGCAAAGAGGCTCTACTTAGTGCAAACCAAAACTTTATGACTAGCACTAGAGATAGCAAGAAAAACCAGATCATAGAGTTTTTTGAGGCTCAAAAACAGAATATACAAATAGTCGCAAGATCTGATAACATCAAAAGAGCCACCAAAGAGCTACTAAAGATCTACGATGAGCTAGCTCTAGATCTTGATGAGCCCTACCCAATCAAAGATCAACGCATAAGAGAAACTACCGCTCTTTGTGAGGACTTTTTTCAAAGTTATGCAAAGACTTATGGCTACAAAGACTTTATGATCATATCTACAAAACATTCACACATACTATATACAACAGCAAAAAATAGCGACTATGGTGCCAATCTACTCTCAAGTGATCTAAAAGATACAAATCTTGCAAAAGCGTTTCAAAAAGCACTGGCTACAAACCAAGCTGCTTTTGCAGATATGGCACCCTATGCCCCAAGTAACAACGCCCCTGTAATGTTTCTAGCCCACCCTATCACCATAGATGGGGAGACAAAAGCAGTAGTAGTTTTTGAGATCTCATATGATGCAATCAACAAAGTTATGACAAAAAGAGAGGGGTATGGCGACACTCAAGAGGATTATCTCGTTGGATCTGATCGTCACACCAGAAGCGACACCACGCTATATGAGGAGCACAAAGTCAAAAACTCCTTTGCAGACCCATCTAAAGGGCGTGTGATGCACGAAGCAGCAACACGAGCACTAAACAAAGAGGAGGGGTTTTTCACCACCGCTGGCTTTGGCGGTGAGATGATCATATTTGCCTACTCACACCTTGAGATAGATGATGAGATCTCATGGGGTTTCATCTCAAGAGTTACAGAGCATGAAGTAACGCAAAAAGCAAATGAGCTACGAAATATGATAGCCATCTCATCGCTTATCATACTCATAACGGTGCTAGCTATCGCCACTTATATCATACAAATAGGCGTAGCAAGACCCATAGAGCAGTTTAAGGAGTGTATGCAAAATATCAGCTCAAGTAGAGATCTAACCACAAAAGCTGATGAAAATGCACCCAAAGAGCTATCTCTTATGGCACAAAACTTCAACGATCTGCTAAGCTCGCTACGAGAGCTTATAGGCGAGTCGAAAGTCTCATCGAGTGAAAACGCCTCCATATCGCATCAACTCTCCACCACTTCGCTAAGTGTGGGGCAAAATGTAGAGCGGAGTGTCGATGCAGTAACAAGTGCTACTATGCAGGCAAAAGAGGCGACTAGTAAAATAGCCGTGGCGGTAAAAGAGGTAAACATAAGTAAAGCAGAGATAGAGCAAACAAATGAAAACCTCACAAAAGCTAGAGATCTAGTAGCAGATCTAGCTCAAAAAGTTCAAAACTCTGCCGAGCTTGAGACCAGTCTCGCACAGAAGATGGATCAGTTGAGCCTAGAGGCAAATAGTGTCAAAAGCATACTAGACATCATCGCTGATATCGCAAACCAAACCAACCTACTCGCCCTTAACGCCGCCATCGAAGCAGCTCGTGCGGGTGAGCATGGTAGAGGGTTTGCAGTAGTTGCTGATGAGGTGAGAAAGCTTGCGGAGCGGACACAACACAGCTTAGGTGAGATCAACTCCACCATCAGCATCATAGTACAAGCCATCGGTGATGCGAGTACGCAGATGACACTAAACTCCAAAGATATCCAAAACCTCTCGCAAAGTGCCCTCTATGTGCAAAATGAGATAGATGAGAGTGTAAATATCGTCTATAAAGCTGTTGGATCTACACAAAAAAGTGTGCAAAACTTTGAGCAAACTAGCCAAGATATAGAGCATATCGCAAACCAGATAGAGCAGATCAGATCTATATCTTCGCAAAACTCACGAAGCGTCGAAGAGATCGCAGCTGCTGCTGATCATCTAAATGCCATGACTAGTTCACTTCATACAAAACTAGAGATCTTTAAGACCTGATGAGTATGGTTTAAGGGCTTTTTATAAGCAATATGGTACAATTTTGCTACCTGAGTAGTTCGATACACCGCATAATGAGGGTTCTACATTTCATTATAGCGAACTAGTAGTCTTTTTGTGTGTGGCACTGTTGCTTGAGGCTCTTACGAGTTTAGACTCTGCTACCGTTATAAAAGCTCGCTTCGCCCAAATACGGCTTTTAGAACCAAGCCAATCGCGAGACGGCTACTCGGGGCTTAAATCTAGTACATAGAGCCTATATATGACCATCTTTAGGGTTGCCACATATAGACTTTTCACATTAGGAACCATATGAAGATACTTATAGTAGGAAGCGGGGCTAGGGAGTACTCCATCGCACTAGCTCTACAAAATGAAGACGAAGATCACAAGCTCTACTTCGCCCCTGGTAATGGTGCAACGCACGCACTGGGTGTAAATGTTGATATAGCCGACTATACAGATCTAGCTTTATTTGCAAGAGATGAGGGGGTAGATCTAACTATCGTAGGCCCTGAACAACCGCTAGTTGATGGTATAGTAGATATTTTTAGAAGCAAAGGTTTAGCGATCTTTGGCCCTACAAAAGCAGCGGCTCGCCTTGAGGGATCTAAGGTATTTATGAAGAACTTTTTAGCAAAGTATGAGATCCCAACTGCTCGCTATATCGAGACAGACTCCATCGAAGATGCGTTTAGGTTTTGTGAAAAACTAAGCACACCTATCGTGGTAAAAGCTGATGGGCTTTGCGGTGGCAAGGGTGTTATCATCGCTACTACTCATGATGAAGCTAAAAAAGCCATCGGCGATATGCTAAGTGGCAAAAGCTTTGGTGAAGCAGGCAAAAGGGTGATCGTAGAGGAGTTTTTAGATGGCTATGAGCTATCTATGTTTGCAATCTGTGATGGAGAGGATTTTATCCTACTTCCTGCAGCACAAGATCACAAACGCCTACTTGATGGCGATGAGGGTCCAAACACAGGCGGTATGGGAGCTTATGCACCTACACCACTAGTAGATGATGAGCTATATGCGAAGGTAAAGAGTCGCATTATCCGCCCTACTCTTGATGGTATGAAGAGTGAGCTATCGCCATTTGAGGGAGTACTTTTTATAGGGATCATGGTGGTAAATGGTGAGCCTTATACACTAGAGTTTAATGTTCGATTTGGCGATCCAGAGTGTGAGATCCTTATGCCACTTCTTAGATCAAGTATAAGCGAGATGCTATTTAAAGCCTCTACCCACCGTCTAGGCGAGATCAGAGTTGAGCTAAGCAACCGCTTTGTTGTGGGCGTGGTGATGGCTAGCCAAAACTACCCATACTCAAGCTCCACTCCCGCTGAGATCATCATCGATGAGACGCACCACGAAGATGTTGCTAACAACTCCCACATAAGCTTTGCGGGTGTTAGCTTAGAAGATGGGATCTTGTATGCAACGGGCGGACGCGTACTTGTTTGCGTAGGTCTTGGAGATAGCATCAAAGAGGCTAGAGATAGAGCCTATATGAGGTGCGGTCAGGTGCATTTTGCAGGCAAAAAACTCCGTATGGATATAGCGTATCAAGCACTTAAATGAGAGCGCAAGAGATTCAAGATAACCTAGATCGCGAAGAGTTGCGTCTTGCTAGTATCAAAAAGCGAGCCATCGCAGCTTTTATAGATGAGCTACTCCTCTCACTGCTACTGCTATTTACCTTTAGTAGTATCTTTGGTACTGCTACTACACTTGAGGATAGTATCGCTCTTACTAACAAGTTTATCCTTGAGTTTATCGCCATAAAGTTCATATATCAAGCATTTTTTATCATGCAATATGGTGCGACAGTTGGCAAGATCATAATGAAGATCGAAGTGATCGAAGCTCACAGCTTCCAAAAACCAAATGTACTAGTTGCACTAAATCGCTCTGCCATTCGCATAGTAAGCGAGTCAGCTTTTTACCTTGGCTATGTTTGGGCATTTAACGATCCACTAAAGCAAACATGGCATGACAAAAGTGCCAAAACAGTGGTGATCGATGCTTAGATCTCTACTCTTTTTGGCACTATTTGTTATTTCGCTATCTGCACAGAAGCTAGAGATCTACTCCACAAAAACCGATACACAAGATGGCAAAGTAGTAGCAAGTGATGGCGTAGTGGTAGTCTATAAAGATATGATACTCTACGCAAAAGAGGCGATCTACCACAAAGATAGCGGGGATCTTGAGCTTTTTGATGAGATCAGAGTTGTAGAAGAGACCAAAAGCAAATTTCTCGGCGAGTACGCAAAGCTAAATCTCAAAAGCAAAGATAAGCTTTTTAGACCATTTTTTATGCTAGATGAGAAGAGTAGAGTTTGGCTAAGCTCCAGCGAGGCAAGCACCAAAGAGGAGAAGATCGATGTCATTACAGGTGTAACAAGCGGGTGTAACGCTAGTGATCCTATATGGAAGATCGAGTTTAGCTCATCAGACTACAACACAGACTCAAAGTGGCTAAACCTCTACAACGCTCGCATCTACATCTATGATATACCTGTTTTTTATACCCCGTACTTTGGCTATCCGCTAGATACCACAAGACGAAGCGGACTACTCCCGCCGATGCTTGGCTTCTCGCAAAAAGAGGGTTTTTACTACGAACAACCCATCTACATAGCTGAGCAGAGTTGGTGGGATCTTGAGCTTCGCCCGCAGATCCGCACCGCTAGAGGCGAGGGGCTATACTCTACTTTTCGCTTTTTGGATAGCCCATCATCACAAGGTAGGCTAGATCTAGGCTACTTTAAAGAGCAAGATAAGTACTATAAAAAAGAGCAACTAGCTAACAAAAACCACTACGGCTTTAACTTCGCATATAGGAACACCGATGTGCTAAATAGTTGGCTTGATCTCTCTCTTAGCGGGCAGTCTGGACTATATATAGATATGTTAGATATGAACGATGTGGACTATCTAAACCTCTCTCGCAACGATGTAACCAAAAATGAGACATCACAGCAACTCATCTCAAGAGCGAACCTTTTTTACAACACCGATGAGCACTATTTTGGAGCGTACGCAAAGTACTACAAAGATTTGCGGATCAAAAATAACAAAAAGACACTTCAAAACCTGCCATCACTGCACTATCACAACTACCTTAACACTCTACTAGATGAGCATCTGCTATACACTTTTGACATTCAAAGCAACAACCTCTTTAGAAGCGAGGGCAAAACCGCCACTCAAACAGATATAAACATACCTATATCTTTGCAAACATCGGTTTTTGATGAGTATGCTACACTAAAATACTCAGCAGATCTATATGCACAACACACATCTTTTAGATCTAAAGATGAAAACCCTATCGTCGATAACAAGCTAAGAGATGGCGTCTATGCTAGAAACTCACATATGCTAAACGCATCATCACAGCTTGCAAGGGCGTTTGAGAGCTTTACTCATACGCTAGACTTTGGAGCACAGTATGAGCTAGCAGGCGGGGAGCTTGAGAGCGGGTACTATGAAAAAGAGAAAGATTTCTGCTCTGAGCCTAAAAACTCCAACTCTCCCATCTGCGAATTTTACAACATCACAAAAGTTGAAAAACGGCTTCAGCTCTACTTTTCGCAATACTTTTTTGATCTACAAGGTTCACAAATCGTCTATCATAGGCTTGCTCAAAGCGTCACCTACGAAGGGCCAAATGAGGGCAAGGGCGAGCTAGAAAATGAGCTAGATATCGCCATAAGCACCTACCTAAGCTTCTATAACAATATGTTCTACTCACACAAAAAAAGATCACTCTCTAAAAACTACAATCGCATAACATATAGAGATGAGACTTATGTTCTAGGGATCTCCCACAACTACCGAAGATCTCTAGCTAGCAGAGAGAAGATCAACTACCTAACAGCATCATTTGGGTACAGATACAACCCACAATACAGCTTTCATCTCAATTATAGTTACGACCTTGAGAGAAGCCTAAAAAAAAGCATAGAAGTAGGGTTTCTTTATAGTAGAGACTGCTTTGATTTTGGGCTAACTTATGTAGAAAACAACCGCCCAATACTCAATAGAAGTGGCTATTCGGGCAGTATTTATGACAAGATCATATATGTTTTTGTTAGGCTTAAGCCATTTATGTCACAAAACTCTAACTCGTCGGGATTCTCATATAGACTCCCAGGGGATAGTTAAACGCAGTTAAAAAACAGGAGAGAGAATGAAATATGATTTAGAACTAGATATTGGCGGAGTAAAAGAGGAGTACTCATTTACACGCGTAGCAAAACAGACTAGCGGTGCAGCGTGGCTTAAGTGTGGCGATAGCGTACTGCTTGCCACTGTGGTTGCTGATGAGGGTACTATGGTAGAAGATGACTTTTTGCCACTTACTGTACAGTATATAGAAAAGAGCTACGCTGCGGGCAAGATCCCAGGAGGGTTTTTCAAGCGAGAGACCAAACCAAGCGACTTTGAGACGCTTACATCTCGCATAGTAGATCGCTCTCTTAGACCACTATTTCCTAAAGGTTATGCCTACCCAACGCAGATAACTGTGATGGTTTTTAGTGCTGATGAGAGTGCAGATCTGCAAGTTTTGGCACTAAAAGCAGCGAGTGCAGCTCTATATGTGAGCGATCTTGACATCAACCAAAGCGTGACACCACTAAGAGTCACAAAGGGCGAAGATGGACTCTGTTACCACTCAAACCACACCCATCTTGCAAACTCTAAACTAGATCTATACCTTAGTGCATCTAAAGAGGATCTGCTGATGATCGAGATGCGAAGTATCGCAAGCGAGGAGATCGATAGCGAGCTTATGCTAAGCTTAGATCCTGTTGCACCCATCATCACAAAGCACTCTAGCAACCTTCTAAGCGAAGATGAACTACTTAGCATACTTGATGAAGCAAGCAGGGAGCTATTTGCGATCAACCGCACTTATGAAGAGGCGTTTGAGTCATTTAAAAAGCCCATAAAACCGCTAAAACTTAGCACTCACACCACCTCAAGCGATCTGCTAGATCTCATCAGATCTAACTATCTTGATAGCGTCAAATCAGCTATAAACCAGATGGCAAAAACTGAGAGATCACTAGCTTTGCAAGAGCTTAGATCTACCATAATCGCCTCAAATAGCTCGCTAGATAGCAGTGATGTCGCAAGAGCACTAGATGAGGTAAAACGAGAAGTTGTGCGAGAGCAGATCCTAAGTGATCGCCTAAGAGCCGATGGCAGAGGACTTAAAGAGGTTAGACCCATAACTATCTGCACAAATGTCCTGCCAAAAGCTCACGCTTCAGCACTATTTACCCGCGGACAGACGCAAGCTCTAGTGGTGCTAACTCTAGGCAACAGCAAAGATGCCCAAATGTATGAGAACCTCACAGATGAGGGGAGCCAAAATGAGAGCTTTATGTTTCACTACAACTTTCCACCATTTAGCGTAGGCGAAGCAGCTCCCATCACAGGTGTCAAACGCCGTGAACTAGGGCATGGTAACCTCGCTAAGAGAGCCTTAGAGAGCATAATTGGCAAAGGCGAGAACACTATAAGGCTAGTTAGTGAGATCTTAGAGTCCAACGGCTCATCATCTATGGCGAGTGTTTGCGGGGGCTATATGGCACTTCGCTCAGCTGATATCGCCACAAGTGATACCATCGCGGGCGTGGCGATGGGGCTTGTAAGCGAGGGGGATCGCTACGCCATACTAAGCGACATCATGGGACTTGAGGATCACGATGGCGATATGGACTTCAAAGTCGCAGGCAGCAAAGATGGTATAAGTGCGATGCAGATGGATATAAAATTAGGCGGAGTGCGTCTTGAGATCCTAAAAGAGGCTCTTATGCAAGCTAAAAGTGCTAGAAGCCACATCATAGATATCATGCTTGAAGCTGAAGCGGAGATAGTGCTAAATGATGGCGTGCTTCCAACGAGTGAGTTTTTTCATATAGATCCAAGCTTCATAGGTGATATCATCGGGCAAGCGGGCAAGACAATCAGAGAGATTATAGAGCGTTTTGAAGTACTCATCGACATAGACAAAAAAGATGGCAAAGTGAAAGTAACAGGCAAGTCAAAAGAGAAGATAAGAGCCGCAAGCGAGCATATAAAAAGCATCGCAAACACCCCAAAAGTGCCTAAAATCGACTACCGCGTAGGGGATCGTTACAGTGGAGTAGTGAAAAAAATCGTCGAGTTTGGAGCATTTATAGAGCTTCCAGATGGTACAGATGGGCTTATACACATCTCAAAACTATCAAACGAGAGAGTGCAAAAAGTGAGTGACATACTAAGCGAGGGCGAGAGCGTAACTGTTGAGATCTTGGAGTTTAAAGGCAACAAGATCTCTTTAGCTTTAGTGTAGTTTAATGAAATAAAGAGTAGAATTGCACGACAAATTTTAGTAGGGATACGCAAGCCGAACGGATTTGATCATATATCGGAGAAACTTATGAAAAAAGTTCTATTTTTACTAGTTGCTATGGCAACTGCACTTCTTGCTAACGATGGAAGCGTAGCAAATGAAACTCTCAAAGCGTACTCAATGATCGCTGCTGGTGTTGGTCTAGGTCTAGCTGCACTTGGCGGAGCTATCGGTATGGGTCACACTGCTGCTGCAACTATCGCAGGAACTGCAAGAAACCCAGGTCTTGGTGCTAAACTAATGACTACGATGTTTATCGCTCTAGCGATGATCGAAGCACAAGTTATCTACGCACTTGTTATTGCTCTTATAGCACTATACGCTAACCCTTACCTAGGTTAATCTAACCTCTTTTTCGCTTCCCCTATGGGAGGCGAGTTTTTCTTTTCTTTTGCGATCGTGGTGGAATTGGTAGACACGCTATCTTGAGGGGGTAGTGCCACAAGGTGTGAGGGTTCAAATCCCTCCGATCGCACCATCAAAGTTTAACATTTCCATTAGCTAAACCCGCTATAATTCTACAAAAAAGCAACAACTATGATAAAAAGATACCCAACTAAACAGATCTTCGTAGGTGGCGTAGCTATCGGTGGTGATGCACCCATAAGCGTACAGTCGATGACCTACACCAAAACCCGTGATGTCGAGGCGACACTTGAGCAGATCAAAAGACTCCATTTTGCAGGGTGCGACATCGTGCGTGTCGCGGTTCCTGACATGGAAGATGCCCTAGCACTAAAAGAGATTAAAGCAAATAGTTCACTCCCCATAGTAGCGGATATTCACTTCAACCACCGCCTAGCACTCATCGCTAGCGAAGTGGTGGACTGCATACGCATAAACCCTGGCAATATCGGCTCAAAAACAAGAGTAAAAGAGGTGGTAAAAGCGTGTAAAGAGCGAGGCATACCTATCCGTATAGGTGTAAACGCGGGAAGCCTAGAGCGAGTCTTTAACGATCGCTACGGACAGAGTGCAGAGGGCATGGTCGCAAGTGCTGAGTACAACATAAAGTACCTCGAAGATCTAGGCTTTAACGACATAAAAGTCTCGCTAAAAGCGAGTGATGTAGAGCGAACCGTTGAGGCGTATAGATCTCTAAGAAGCAAAAACAACTACCCATTTCACCTCGGCGTAACCGAAGCGGGCACGCTATTTCACGCAAGTATAAAAAGCTCTATCGCTCTTGGTACACTTCTGCTTGATGGCATCGGTGACACTATCAGAGTGAGCATCACAGGAGCGTTGGAAGATGAGATCAAAGTGGGTCGAGCCATACTCAAAAATAGCGGTGCTATCAAAGATGGGCTAAACATCATCTCTTGCCCAACATGTGGACGGATCGAAGCAGATCTTGTGAGTGCAGTAGCGACAATTGAGGAGCAAACAAGCCACATAAAAGCTCCACTAAATGTCTCCGTAATGGGGTGCGTGGTAAATGCGATCGGCGAAGCAGCTCACGCTGATGTTGCCATCGCTTATGGCAAAGGCAAAGGGCTTGTGATGGTCAAAGGTGAAGTAGTCGCAAACCTAGATGAAGATAAGCTAGTGGAGCGATTTGTCCTAGAGGTGGAGAAGATGGCAAAAGAGATAGAAAATGGATAGCCTACACAACCTCGCTTTTGAGCGAAGCATACTAAGCTCCATCATCTTCGATCCGAGTCAGTTTGATGATATAAGCTCACAGCTAAAACCAGATGACTTTTACCTAGTTGCACACAAGCAGATCTACTCTGCAATGCTCACTCTTATGGCACTTGACAAGCCTATTGATGAGCAGTTTTTAAAGCAAGAGCTTCAAAAAGATAACAAGTTTGATGAGCAAGCATTTGTAGAGGTGATGATCGCAAACCCCATCTCAAACACAAAAGCCTACATTGAAGCAATCAAAGATCTCTCGCTCAAACGCCACCTGCTAGAGCTTACCACCGAGATCAAAAAGGTAACACTTGAGGACGATCTACCTAGTAGTGAGGTGGTAGACATTGTAGAGAAAAAGCTCTACGACATCACACAAAACTCCCAAACTAGCGACTTCAAAGACTCGCACGAAATGGCGGTAGAAACACTAGAGTATATCAAAGAGATGAAAGCTCGTGGCAACAGCATACTTGTAGGGGTCGATACAGGCTTTAGTGAGCTAAACCGCATGACTACGGGCTTTGGCAAGGGTGATCTCATCATCATTGCTGCTCGCCCCGCGATGGGAAAGACAAGCTTTGTACTAAACACAGTAAATAACCTCATCTTGCAAGGTAAAGGCGTGGCATTTTTTAGCCTTGAGATGCCATCAGAACAGCTGATGCTTCGCCTTCTCTCGATCCAAACATCTATACCGCTTCAAAAATTGCGAGTGGGCGATATGAGTGATGATGAGTGGAGCAGGCTCTATGGTGCAGTAGATCGCGTAAATGGTACTAAACTATTTGTCGATGATAGCGGAAGTATCAACATAAACCAACTACGAAGCAAACTACGAAAACTAAAATCAAAACACCCAGAGATAGAGCTTGCAGTTATCGACTACTTGCAGATCATGCAAGGCATCGGCAACCAAGATCGCCACTTGCAAGTCTCAGACATATCGCGTGGGCTAAAGATGCTAGCTCGTGAGCTAAATATCCCCATAGTAGCACTCTCACAGCTCAACAGATCGCTAGAGAGCAGAAACGACAAACGCCCTATGCTAAGCGATATCAGAGAGTCTGGATCTATTGAGCAAGACGCCGACATCATACTATTTGTTTACCGCGATGATGTCTATCTCTACAAAGAGGAAAAAGAGCGAGAAAAGGCGGCAAAAGCCGATGGCAAAGATTTCACCTCTACCTATGTAGAAAAAGAGGAGGAAGAAGCAGAGATCATCATCGGCAAACAGCGAAATGGTCCAACAGGACACATCAAGCTCATCTTCCAAAAGAAGCTCACCCGCTTTGTGGATCAAGCACGAGGCACGGCACCATTTGAGGTGGTGTATGAAAACATCGACACTCGCTCTGCTAACATAGACTTAGGTGATGATAGCATCTCAATGTCCACTCTTTGATGCTTGAGCGAGTAGATCTTTTTAGTAACAAAAAAGATCTACTCTACTTCATCACCATCTGCCTTGCCATACTCATACACTCGCTATTTTTAGAGTACAAAAAGTATGAACAGCTGGCAAGATTTGACACTTTTAATACAACAGCAGTTGTTCAAAATCAGTACCTAAAAAGCAACCAAAACCGCACCTATACAGTCCTAAAACTAAAAAGTCTTGATGGCTATACACTCTACTCCATAGCCAAAAAAGATCTACAAAACATCAAAAATAAAAAGATAGACATAGAGGTTACAAGCAAGGATTTTACATTTTATAACTTCATCAGCTCCTTTTTTGGCTTCACCAAAATAGAGAAGATCTACGACTCAAGCACCACAAAAGATCTACTAAGCAGATCCATAGAAAACACCCACCGAGATAGCAGAATCGCTCAGATCTATAACGCTCTTTTTTTAGCCCAGAGTGTGGATTATGAAGTACAACAAATCTTTGCAAACCTTGGCATCTCGCACCTCATCGCCATCAGTGGCTTCCATCTTGGCGTACTAAGTGCCATCATACTCTTTAGCCTTCGCCCCATCTACTACTTTTTTCAAGCACGCTACTTTCCATACTCAAACTCAAAACTGCACCTCTTTGTAGTGACATTTTTAGCACTCTTTGCCTACTTGCTATTTTTAGATGCCCCACCCTCACTAGAACGCTCACTTGGTATGTTTGTAGTGGGTTTTATACTCTACGATAGAGGCATCAAAGTGATCTCGATGCAGACACTTTTACTCACCCTTTTGCTACTACTTAGCTTCTTTCCGAGGCTCTTTTTCTCACTTGGGTTCTGGCTCTCTGCTGGTGGGGTTTACTATATATTTCTCTTTATGCACTACTTCAAAGAAAAAGGGTGGCTCTTTTTGCTAGTGGGCATCTCTGGCTATGTTTACTTCGCAATGGTGCCCATCTCAAACTACATCTTTGGCAACTTTTCTCTCTTTCACGCCCTCTCGATCCCGCTATCCATACTCTTTAGCATCTTCTACCCACTTAGCATATTTTTACACATCATAGGTTATGGCGATGTACTAGATCCTATCTTGATCTACCTGCTTGATCTAGGCTCTGCTGGCGGTGTGGCAAGCCTAGGAGCACCCATCTACTACGCCTATTTGCTCTCTTCACTTTTGGCACTCTATAAGCGGTGGTTATTTTACGCTAGCTTCCTCTTTGCTCTTGGCATTTTTGTAGCGAGTGTCTATGAGGTAGTTTAGCTTCATAGCATATACAAATATAACCCACGAAACATAGATCCACAAAAACAAAAAGAGTATGATCGAAAATGATCCATAGATGGTGGTGTAGCTCTTGTTGTAGACTATGTAGTAGATGAAGCTATTTTTGGCAATACTAAAGACTATGGAAGTGAGAAGTGAGCTGATAGCTGAAGCTTTTGGCGTCACTTTTGTGTTTGGAAGTATCTGCAAAAGCAAGAAAAATAGTGCCCATGTTATGAGGTATGGTATAGCTGGGAGTATATCAACCCCTGCAGTGTAGCTACTCTCTGCTGCTATGTTGGCGATATATCCTGTTATGTAAAAACTAGCTCCTAGTGCAAAAGGGGCAAGTGTTATAAGCGTCCAAAATGTGGTGATCGCCTCATAAAAACTCCTACTTTTTGCATCAAATATCTTGTTGGCGATATACTCAAGGTTTTGAAAAAAGAGGATCGATGAGACCATAATCATCACTACACCTATCATACTCATCTTTTGTGAGTTTTGCAAAAACTGATCTATATACTCCATAAGAGTTTGCGAGTTTGCGGGCAAAAGGTTAGAAAATATAAACTCCTGCACCACCTTGTAGTGCTCGCTAAAGCTTGGGAGTGAAGTGAAGATATTTAGAACAATAAGCAGTAGCGGTATGAGGCTAAAGATAGTGTAAAAGCTAAGACTTGACGCATAAAACATCAGATCTTTATCAAAAAATAGCAGTGCAAGCTCTCGCACCCTCTCTTTGATCTCTCTAGGAGACAACACCTCTTAAAGCCCCATTTTACTAGGGTTTAAGATGTTGTTGGGATCAAACGCTTTTTTTATAGATCTAAAAAGCTCCATCTCTGCATCGCTAAATGCCATACTCATATATGGAGCTTTTGCAAGTCCGATGCCATGCTCTCCGCTAAGTGTTCCGCCCATGTCGATAGTTGCTTGAAATACCTCTTCGATCGCTTTATAGCCGATCTCAACTTGAGCTGGATCTTTGCCATCAACCATCACATTTGTGTGAACATTACCATCACCCGTATGCCCAAAACATGGGATCTTGATGTTGTACTTATCTGCAATGGCGTAAAACCTCTCAAGTAGCTCTGGCAATGCAGAGCGTGGAACTGTCACATCTTCGTTAATCTTTTTGCTACCATAGACGCTTAGACTCTGTGAGGCATTTCGTCTAGCAAACCATAGATCACTCGCCTCTTTAGCGTCCTTGGCGATGCGAAACTCTATGCAACCATTTCCCATAAACACCTGCTTGATCTGATCTAGTTGGAAGTCAAGATCAGCTTCTAAGTTGCCATCGACATCAGTAACAAGGATTGCCCCTGCGTCCACTGGCAAACCCTTAGCATAAACCTGCTCCACAGCTCTTATGGTGAGGTTATCCAAAAACTCCATCGCCACAGGTGTTACACCGCTTGCCATGGTTTTATAAACCGCACTCATCGCCTCACTCACACTTGCAAAGATCCCCATCGCAGTTTTACTCATCTTTGGCTTTGGTATCAGCTTTAGCGTGATCTCGCTTAAAACTGCTAAAGTCCCCTCACTTGCGACTAAGATCCCACTTATGTTGTACCCTGCGACATCTTTTATAGTTCGCTTGCCTGCCCTTATAACTTCGCCATTTGGAAGCACTGCTCTTGTTGCCATAACATAATCTTTTGTTATACCATACTTTGCAGCTCGCATACCGCCTGCGTTTTCGCTGACATTGCCACCGATGCTTGAGTACTCTTGACTAGCTGGATCTGGCGGGTAAAATAGCCCAACCTCCTCCACAGCTTTTTGCAGATCTTTGTTGATCACCCCGGGTTGAACTACGGCGACCATATTTTTCATATCGATCTCTAAGATCTTGTTCATATGCTTCTCAAACGCAAGCACCACCCCGCCACTACTTGGCAATGCCCCACCCGTGAAGCCACTCCCCGCACCGCGAGGCACTATAATGATCCCTTTTTCGTTACAGTACTTTAGTATCTGGCTAATGTCATCTTCGCTTCTAGGAAAGATCACCGCATCTGGCTCAAACCGCTCTCTTGTCGCATCATATGAGTAGGCTAAAAGGTGTGCCTTATCATCATAGATGTTATCCTCACCCACTACACTCTTAAAAAAAGATAAATCGTCTTTTGCTAGCATCTCGCTCCCCTTTAAAGTCAAAGTCATTGACAAGTTTTTTTACATTTATGTTTTGGCTAACTTTTACTATGTCAAAAAGTTTTATGTTTTTGTAGTTTGCATCTATGATCATCTTGTAGTAGTGTGGCTCATACTCGCTTAGCCTGCCACTCCCCTCACCAAACCACGATGAGTTGATGCTCTCAAGCCTTGAGTAAAAAGGTAGCTGAGTCTGGCTCTGCTCTAGCGGAGCATCGCTGATGGCGAGGATCTTAAAACTAAGTGCATCAAGCGTAAAGACTCTACCCTCAAGATAGATAAACACCACGCCCGCTAACGCCTTGTGGCTAAGCTCGCTAAAATCGTCTCTTGTGGGTGTTGCGTGGGCGTTTTTAGATAGAAGTGTTGCAAATATATCTGGGTGAACCCACTCAACTCTAGTGGAGTTTGATATGCGATAATGGATCTCCTCATTTGGAGCAATAAGCAGTGCTTTATCGTACCCATAGGCAAAAACCGCCTCATCTCCCACCTTTGCAACTTGCTCAAATGTTGGCAGTGAGTCACTAGAGAGTATCTCAAAGCTAGAGAGCTTTATGGTGGTCTCTTTTAGATCTTTATCTACCTCCACAACCTCGCTAGATGCGACGATGATGGAGTTTTCGCCACCTAGATGATGCACTACATAACCACTCATACCCACTTGCAGATCATCACTCTTTATAGTCGCGATGCTAGAGTTTTTCTCAAGCTTTTCTATGGGATATCTTAGCGTATAGGCACTACACGCTATGCCAAACGCTATTATTAGTAGCAAACTTCTCATATCTCTTCTTTATATAATTTACCTGCGATTATAGCAAACAAACTTAGCTCTAAGGCAAATTTTGTTAAAATTTTGCACATATTAACGATTTGGCTTTTACATAATGAAACTACTTTTTACTATCCTTATAACACTTACAACTACGCTCCTTGCGTCTGAAGTCCAAAACTATAAATGGGGCTCAGGTGACACATACTTGACCTTTTTAGAGAACTACTCGCTACCTACAAAAGAGCTATACTATGACCTAGACAAAGAGGATAAAATCGCCACAGAAGATATCATGCGAGGGGTAAACTACCAACTTTTAGTAGATGACACCTCAAAGGTACTACAAGCTCTAATCCCTCTAAATGATGAGCTTCAGATCCACATATATAGTAAAGATGATGACTACTTTTTCCAAACCATACCCATCATTAGTGAGACAAAAGTGGACTCATTTACCATCAAACTAGCCAACTCCCCCTACCAAGATATAGTAGATCAAACAGGCTCACTCAAGCTTGCTAGCATCTTTGTCGCTGCGTTTGAAAACACCATAAACTTTAGGCGAGAGATCAAAAAGGGTGACACTTTGGCAATGGTTTATGAGCAAAAGTACCGCTTAGGCAGGGAGTTTTCTATGCCTACACTCTATGTTGCGATGGTTGAGACAAACGGCAAGCCAAACTACATCTACCAAAACGAAGATGGGATCTACTACAACGAAAGAGGCGAGATCGCCAAAAACTTTCTGCTCTCTACTCCCATACAAAACGCCCGCATCTCCTCTTACTTCAACAAAGGTCGCTTCCACCCTATACTAAAGAAGTATAGAGCACATCAAGGGGTGGACTACGCCGCACCAACAGGCACACCCATCAAAGCTTCAGGCGATGGAAGAGTCACTTTTGTGGGCTTTAGCAAAGGGTATGGCAACACCATCAAAGTGAAACACGCTAGCAACTACCTCACGCTTTATGCTCATATGAAGTCATTTAAAAAGGGGCTAAGAAGCGGATCTTATGTCAAAAAAGGTGATGTGATCGGCTATGTAGGAAGCACAGGGCTAGCAACAGGCCCGCATCTGCACTTTGGGCTATATAGTGGCGGTACTGCCATAGATCCACTAAAAGTAGTCGAAGTAGCAAAAAAAGAGATGAGCAAAAAGGAGAAAGAGGCGTTTAACAAGATCAAAAATCTCTACAACGGCTATATCCAAAGCACGCTTACAAATGAGGCACTATTTATAGACACCGCCTCTATGGAGAGGGAGTGCTACTTTAGTTTTTTAGATACGCCTAAAACTTAAGCGTTACATTTGTGTAGAAGTATCTACCCGCTTCATTTAAAAGCATCGTCGCTCCGCTAGAGCTTAGCAGTATAATATCTACATATGAGTTGCTTCTAGCGTAGGTTTTGTTGGTGATATTATCCACACCGAGGGTTAGATCTAAGTTTTTACTAACTGCATGCTTGATCTTAGCGTTATAGACACTCCACCCAGCGAGCTTTTGCTCACCGCTATTTGCATCAATACTACCCCATCTATCTGAAGCTTCTACTTCAAAAGAGGCTACACTTTGTGGCATATACTCGTAGTTTAGCGTTGCTCTTGCTCTAAGTGGTGCCATATCGGCTATATGCTTACTCTCATCACTCGCATATGATCTCTTTGTGCCTCGTTTATATGATGCCATCGCATCTATCCACACATCATCATTTGCATAGTAGATCCCGCTTAGCTCAAAGCCATAAACTCTAGCGTCAATGTTCTCAAACCCATATCTTGCACCATCTTTTACTAAATATATGTAGTCTTTTAGGTTTGAGTTAAACGCTTTTGCTTTAAGTGAGAGATCTTCACCCACAAACTCATACCCTAGATCTAGCTCAAGGTTTTTAGTCTGCTTTAGTTTATCATTGCCATCTATATAGTTAGCAGTTGCATAAAGCTCTCTCGCATCAGGTACCCTAGTAGCACTTCCCGCACCAGCAAAGAGGCTATGCCCACCCCCAAGATCATAAGAGGCGAGTGCATTTAGCGAAATGGAGTTAAAGTCTCTTGAGTTTTTTGTAGCATCTTTGGTCTTTACATGCGTAAAGTCCGCTCTTGCACCCACCGAAACATCAAGAGCACCAACGCTTCGTTCCACTTTAGCAAAGAGTGCCCTATTGTTTGTAACACTCTCATCAAGTGAGCTACCCATCGGCATCACCATACCCATCATGGTATTTGTGCTATATCTCTCACCCTCCCAGCTTCTCCTACTCCCATCAAGCCCAAAAAGCACCTTGTGATCAGCTATATCAAAGCTATTTTTAAGCTTTACACCCTGCATAGTGGTTTTTAGATGGTTGGTCATATATGTTGCACCAGATCCAGCTACTCTAAGCTTAGTATCCATTGGGTGATCTACATCACTATAATAGTACTGGATACTTAAGTTTTTATAAATATTGCTTATATTATCGATGTTGTACTCTATACTATATATATTTGAGTCATCATAAGCCGCGTCCATCGCGGAGTTTGGATATAATGTACGATCAGTTCTGTTTGCAGTGTAGCTTAGTCTCAACTCTTGATCTTCAAGCGTTTTTACAAAGATCTTGCCTAGTGCAGACTTTTTGGCGTATGCTCTATCTGGTTTTTTAGCATAAGCACTTGTAGCAGCTGCCTTACCATCATCTACCGCCTTTTGTGTCTGCTTGCTCATAGTGCGACCATCACCATCTTTGTACTCACCCGCCTCTTCATAGACATAGCCCAGCACCGCACCAACCCTGCCACTGCTTCCGCTTACACTCACACCAACCTTTTTATACCCCCAGCTACCAGCACCCACATCGATCTCACCGCTTAGATCTCTTGTTGGCTCTTTAGTTTTTATTCGTACCCCACCACTAAGAGTTCCGAAGTTCTCAACATCATATGGACCCTCGATCACCTCAACATTTGAGATCTGGCTTGTCACTATATGCGAAATGGGCGGATCCATTCTATTTACACACGCCCCGCAAACCTTAGCACCGTCCATATCTATGGAGATGTTGTCCCGCTTTTGCCCTCTTATGTAGATATCATTCGCAACCGAACTACGCCTAGATATATCTATACTTGGGACATGATCCTTTAGTGTTTTTGCTAGATCTACACTGTTTTTGCTTCTACTGCTCACCTCATCAACAACACTCGCCTCTACACTAACACTCTTTAGCGTACTAGACTCCGCCATAAGTGAGAGAGTCAGTGACACTACAACTAGCGATATAGATATTGGTTTCATAAAGTTTCCTTAAGTAAAAATATTAAAGTATTATAATCATGTATCTTTAAAATAAACTTTTTTTAATTAAATTTGTTAATCATTGTTAGTAAGCAGCTTCAAGACAACTATCGATCGTAGTTGTCTCGCTAACTACATACTTGACGCCTTTAGGCAGGTATTTTGCAGTTACAGTACCGATCACCACCACTTTTGCATCTGGGCTAATGGTATTGTTTTTCAAAAAGCACTCTATGGAGCTAGGCGAGGTAAATATAAGAGTAGAGTCATCACTAACACGCAGATCTTCCATCGCTTTAGAGCAGAAACTTCTATAAAGCACCGCTTCATCGATGCTATATCCGAGATCTCTTGAAGCATCTACAAAGCTTGAGACTATAAGCTCTGCTCGCAGATAGAGCCAGCGGGTGGTTTTTGGGTATTTTTGTATATTTAAAACCAGATCATCGCCATAGCCATTGCCCGCTTCAAGCACCACTCCGCCATGCTCCTCATATAGAGACGCGGTTTTTGGCGAAACGCACAAAAATGGCTTGTTTATATACTCGCTTTTTTCATACGCCCCTAACGCAGTGATGGCGTGTTTGGAAGTTATGATGATATAGTCATAGTCGCCAAAGTTGATGTTAGGAGTCAAAAACTCCATATCTAGCGACTTTATGCTAATCGCATCTTTGTGAGGAGTGGTAGCAAAAAGGTAGATAGACCTCATTCCCACTCAATCGTCGCAGGTGGTTTTGAGCTTATGTCATAAACTACGCGGTTGATCCCATCTACTTCGTTGATGATGCGTCTGCTGATACGCTCTAAGAGATCATGAGGCAGGTGTGCAAATGTAGCAGTCATACCATCAACCGCCTCTACAACTCTGACACACACGGTGTTATCATAAGTGCGATTATCGCCCATTACACCAACAGATCTGACATTTAGAAGCACGGCAAATGCTTGCCAAGTTTTGTTGTAGTATCCGCTAGCTTTTAGCTCATCAAGCAAAATTACATCAGCTTTTCTAAGTAGATCTAGATCACTCCTATTTACATCTCCCATGATACGAATCGCAAGCCCAGGCCCTGGGAATGGGTGGCGATTTACCATTGAGCTAGGAAGTCCAAGCTCAACACCAAGCTTTCTAACCTCATCTTTAAATAGCTCACGAAGTGGCTCAATCAGCTCAAAATCCATCCAATCAGGAAGCCCACCGACATTGTGATGCGACTTGATCACCTTTGATGGCCCATGCACACTTACACTCTCGATCACATCAGGATATAGCGTGCCTTGAGCCAAAAACTTGATCCCGCTATGTTTTTTTGCCTCTGCTTCAAACACCTCTATAAAAGTGTGTCCGATGATCTTTCGCTTCTGCTCTGGATCACTCACTCCCGCAAGCTTGCCTAAAAACTGCTCGCTTGCATCTACTACTATGAGAGGTACTTTAAGGTTTATCTTAAACACCTCCTCAACCTGTTCTCTCTCACCAAATCTAAGCAGTCCATGATCTACAAACACAGGTATGAGCTGATCCCCAATCGCCTCATAGAGCATCGCTGCAACTACACTGCTATCGACCCCGCCACTAAGAGCACAAAGCACTTTTGCATCGCCCACTTTTGCTTTTATGGCTTTGATCTGCTCTTTTAAAAAGTGCTCCATCTTCCACTTCTCATCTACTCCACAGATATCTCTAGCAAAGTTTCTAAGCATCAAGTAACCCTCAAGCGAGTGCTCTACCTCTGGATGAAACTGCATAGCGTAGAGCTTTTTTTCTCTATGTTCTATCGCAGCAAATGGCGAGTTTTCGCTCTGTGCTACTACACTAAAGCCCTCAGGCAAGCTCTCTACACGGTCACTATGACTCATCCAAACAACTCTACCATCTTCACAATCCCTAAAGAGTGGCGATGAGCTATCTGTTATGCTAAGCTCTGCTTTGCCATACTCATGAGCAGATGCTCGCACCACACTCCCGCCAAAATCTGCCGTGATGCGTTGCATTCCATAGCAGATCCCAAGGATCGGAAGCCCTAGATCATAGATCTTCTTATCTACTTCAAAAGCATCTTTATCATAAACTGATGCTGGCCCACCGCTAAATATGATCCCTCGTGGGTTTTTAGCTTTGATCTGCTCTAGTGGTGTGTGATATGGGAGGATCTCACAGTAGATCCGCTCGCTTCTTAGTTTTCTAGCTATAAGTTGTGTAAACTGCGAGCCAAAATCTAGTACGATAATGTTTGATTCACTCATAAATGTGCCTTTTGAAGTTTAAAGTTTTACGAATTTTACTATAAAAAAGTTTAACCTTTGATGTAGAGACCTAGCACTTCATATTGAACAAACCAGACCCCAACGCCCACTATATATCCAAGCAGAATCATCCACGCGTAACGCATATGAGCCCCAAAGGTGTAGATCCCTTGCATCTTACCCATTACCGCCACGCCCGCTGCAGATCCAAACGAGATAAGACTCCCTCCAATCCCTGCAGTTAGGGTGACTAACATCCACTGATCTAGCCCCATATCTGGGTTTGCCTTGATCACCGCCGACATTACAGGGACATTATCCACCACAGCAGATATAAAGCCTACACCGATGTTTGCTCCAGTAGCTCCTAGTATGCTTGGATCATAAACTTGTGCAACAAACGCAAGCCAACCGATAAAATGTAAAGCTCCAACAGCAGCTAGTATGCCGAAGAAAAACAGCAGTGTATTGTTCTCGATCTTTGACATCGATGTGAAGATATTGAAGTTGCTTTTGTGGCGGCGCTTTATATCATATAGGTAGATATTTAGCACCGAAAGTCCAAACAGCATCCCCCAAGTAGCAGGTAGGTTTAGAACTTGGTGTGAAAATACTGCACTAACTATGGCAAATATGCCAAGTGCTATAACCATTTTTGCCCCATACATCATCTGCGGAGCCTCCTGAGTCTCCTTCTCAAGCGTTGGCTTGCCTTCAGGAACTGCGCGTACAAGCAAGAATGCTGTTACAAGGTAGCTCGCTATTGAGGCTGGTATGAGAAACAAAAAGTCATAAAACTGTCCCTTGCCTGCAGTCCACGCCATAAGTGTTGTGATATTACCAAACGAGCTCCAGACCCCACCCGCATTTGCAGCAATGACTATGTTTACCGCAGCAGGTACTAAAAAAGCCTTGTTATTTTTCTCTATCGCCATAAGTGCGGCTGAGAGTATAAGTGCAGCGGTAAGATTATCTGCAAATGGGGAGAGAAAGTATGCCAAAAACCCAGTAATCCAAAAGAGCTGGCGGTAGTTGTAGCCTTTTGATATGAGATTGTATTTTAATCTATCAAAAACCCCCATATCGCTCATAGCCTCTATAAAGGTCATCGCGACAAACAAGAAGAAGAAGATCTCTGCGATCTCTAATATAATCCCCTCAACTTGATTTTTGACAATATCTAGATCTAGCCCATTTATTGCGTAGTAAAAGGCAATAGCTATAAAGAGAAATGTCCCTACAAAAAGTGCAGGTTTAGCCTTATCTAAATGGTACCTCTCCTCTTGAGCTATTAGGTAGTATCCAACTACAAATATAACTAAAGTCGCCACCCCTATCCAGTGAAAAGCTAAGTTCTCTATATGCATCTCTACTCCTCCTCTTTTATATAGTGTACGCCAATAGAGCTTGAACGCCTCATCGCAGAGGTGATGATCTCTTTGGCAACTAGCAGTCTAAAGCGAAGCAGCCTGCCAATCTCATCGCTTAACATCTCTTCAACCTCATCTAACACTTTTTGTAGCCCACTTTTGGTTCTTGCGATACTTACGAACTCCCACATAATCTCTCTTAGGCGGTTTTTCTTCGCTTTGTCATTTTTAAGGCTCATCGGCTCATTTGTGATGCCAAACTCTTGCTTTTTGTATTCGCTCTCATCTTTTAAGATCTGTTCAACTGCTTTTTTACCAAAAACTAGCCCTTCCAGAAGCGAATTGGAGGCGAGGCGATTTGCCCCATGAACTTTAGTTGAAGCCACCTCGCCCACTGCGTAGAGGTTTTTTACCCCATCTACCGCACCACTTGTGTCGGCTCTGATCCCACCTATGGCGTAGTGAAACGCAGGCGAGATAGGCACTCTCTCATATGGGACACTGAAGCCTAGATCTTGAAGGTACTTATATATATTTGGGAAACGCCCCCTAAAATATAGCTCATCAAAGTTAGCAAAGTTTAGATACACCTCGCCACCATACTTTTTCTTATAATCATAGATCGCTTGCGAGACTATGTCGCGACTTGCAAGCTCGCCTCGCTCATCATAGTCAAACAAAAACCTTCTACCGCTCTCATCTTCTACACTTGCCCCCTCACCACGCAGAGCCTCTGTGAGAAGTAGTTTTTGAGCGGAGTCTTGCTTTATGTAGACAGTTGGGTGAAACTGCGTCATCTCCATATGTTCAAGTGGTATGCCCTTCATCACAGCAAGTCCTTGCATATCACCACTTATACATGGTGCGTTGGTGTGGTACTCAAAGAGTGAGCCGATCCCGCCACTTGCAAGGATCACATTTTTGGCGTAGATATTTCTAAGTTCTCTATGATCTAGCAGAGTTACGCCATAACATCTACCATCTTTTATGAGCAGATCTACCACTCTTGCGTCGCTTAGCAAAGGGTGCGGGTTGTTTTTGAGCATAAAGTAGTGCATATAACGACCTGTCGCATCACCGCCAGCGTGAAGGATCCGCTCTTTTGAGTGAGCAGCTTCTTTGGTGTAGAGAAGCTTGCCACTAGCATCTTTATCAAACTCAAAACCCATTGCGATTAGCTCATCTATACTAGATCTTGAACTCTCACTTAGCACTCTAACTGCTTCCTCATCGCACATACCAGCTCCCGCCTCTAGGGTATCTTTGATGTGAAGTGGCACATCTAACTCATCAGTTGCTAGTGCGATACCGCCTTGAGCATAGAAGCTGTTGCACTTAAATGGCTCTCGTTTATGAATAATGAGTACTTTTTTATCTTTTGGTAGATGAAGTGCTGCATAAAGCCCCGCAACTCCCGCTCCAACAATGATCACATCATATATCATTTGCCACTCTCTTGTGTTTTTTCGATGTATGGATCTGCCTTGTATCCGCACCCACTTAAGAAAATTGTGGCTATAATTGCTATATGAAAAATGCCTCTGAGATTGTAAAATCGCTTCAAAATCTACCTCACTTCGCAAGACTAAGCGAGTATGGTTGCATCAACGCTTTGCTAAATGCACTCATACCAACTTACAGACGCATTATCAAGTACGCCTACTTAAAAAATGGTGTATTATATCTCATTTTTTTAACCACGCTAAACAAACACGATAAAGAAAATATATCCACCACCATAAAACTACTTCTTGGCTCAGTGATGCTAAAAGATAAGCTCTTGCAGTGCAAAAACTTGCAAGTTAGCGATATAGTGTGCAAAACAGACTTCAAACCACCATCTACACGCAAGATCACCTACTCTAGCATACCGCACTACAAAGAGAGATCTAAGGGTGTAGCGGTGGTTTTAAAAGATCCCACCTTGCAAAAACTAGCCGATGAGATCCGCTCTATCATAGAGGCAAATAGTGCTTCATAGCCTCAAAAACCTCCCCTCATCTGCTGGGATCTACCAGTTTTTTGATAGCAGTGGCAAACTTCTTTATGTAGGCAAGGCAAAAGATCTATCTAAGCGAGTAAAGAGCTACTTTAGTTTTACCCCTCACCTCGCCCCAAATCCTCGCCTATCTGCTAGACTAACTAAGATGATCAGCGAAACTAGCACTCTAAACTACATAGTAGTAAGTAGCGAAAGCGACGCACTCATACTTGAAAACTCGCTCATAAAACAGCTAAATCCTAAGTACAACATACTTCTTCGCGATGACAAAACCTACCCATACATATATATAGATCTCTCAAAGCCCTACCCCCGCTTTGAGATCACTCGCAAAGTGCAAAGTGGCAAGGATATCAACTATTTTGGACCATTTGCAGTGGGTGCTAGAGATATACTAGACTCACTCTATGAGCTATGCAAGCTTGTACAAAAAAAAGGCTCGCTCAAAAACCAGAAGATCTGCTTGTACCATCAACTAGGAAAGTGCCTAGCTCCTTGTGAGCTTGAAGTGTCTAGCGAGGCTTATCAAGCGGAGGTGGACAGGGCATTTGAGTTTATCAAAAACAAAAAACTACTCATAAATGAGCTTGAGAAAAAGATGCTTTTTTATGCAGAAGCGATGCGTTTTGAAGAGGCGGCAAAGCTTAGAGACTCCATAGACCGCATAGCTAGAAGTGAGCTAAAAAGCGAGATTGACTTCGCTACAAACGAGAACTACGACATATTTGCCATCAAGCATAGCTCGCAAAAAGCAGTGGTTTTGAGGCTATTTATGCGAGATGGCAAGATCATCTCATCATCTCACACTTTGCTAAACAACATAGATGAAAACTACGATGAAGATGAGCTTTATGAGAGGGCTTTGGTGGAGTTTTACCAAAACAACCCACCGCCTGTAAAAGCCCCTATCTTGGTAGCAAAAGAGTTTGAGACCATTAGTGTGGTGAGTGAGTACTTAAGCTCTCTTTTTGGCAAAAAAGCTCACATCTCGCTACCAAAAAGTGGCAAAAAACGATCTCTTATAGATCTAGCACTACTAAACTGCGATGAGCTTCTTCGCATCAAAGATAGCTCATCACCAGATCTTATGGCAGATCTAAAAGAGCTATTTGGGCTTGCAAAACTGCCTCACCGCATAGAGATATATGACAACTCACACTTCTATGGAAGTGCAACTGTTGGGGCGATGGTGGTTTATGAAAATGGCTCATTTAGCAAAGCTTCAAAGAGGCTTTATCACCTTGAGGCTAAAGATGAGTACTCGCAGATGAGAGAGCTTTTGTCCCGTCGCATAGCTAGTTTTGAGCGAAATTCACCACCAGATCTATGGGTGCTTGATGGTGGATCTACACTTCTAAAGCTCGCTTTAGATCTGCTACACTCAAGCGGTGTAACCCTAGATGTCATCGCCATATCAAAGCAAAAAGTGGACGCAAAAACAAAAAGAAGCAAAGGAAGCACTAAAGATATACTTCACACAAAAGATGATGAGATAAACCTACTTCCAAGTGATAAACGGTTGCAGTTTATCCAAAAACTGCGAGATGAAGCACATAGATCTGCTGTTAGTTTTCATAGGCAAACAAAGCTAAAAGAGGATAAAAGTTCAGATCTGCTAGCTATTGGCGGGATCTCACAGGCAAAAATTGTCAAACTTTTACAACATTTTGGCACATTTGAGGCGATCAAGATGGCAAGCGAAGATGAACTAGCCACCATACTAAACAAAAAAGATGCAAATAGTATTAAAAAACTTTATAGCTAAGTTTCATTTTAATCTATTAATGATATATTTGTCACATTTTATTATCTACTGCCAAAGAGGTAGATAAAAAAGGTGAAAAATGGGTAAAGTTACTCCAATCGATGAAGAGTTTGTTTTTGAGGAGGGTTTTGCCATTAGTCAAAGCGACGCAGAGGGCATCATAACCTATATAAATAGTAAGTTTTGTGAGATAAGTGGCTACACAAAAGAGGAGCTAATAGGCTCAAAGCACAACATTATCAAGCATCAAGATACGCAAAAAAGCCTATTTGAGAGAATGAATAGCACCATACATAGCGGTCAAACTTTCAACTCAAACATCAAAAACCTACGAAAAGATGGCAAATACTATCAAGTTAAGCTTGAGATTTTGCCACTACTTAGTAGCGATGGCGAAGTTGAGGGGTTTATCTCACTAAGCAGACCAATAGATAGAAAATCAATATAACCTAGGAGCAAAAATGCTAGTTTACAATCACAACAAAGAGTTGGTGGGCATTCAACAAGATGTTTTAAAGAGTTTGGGGCTAAATAGCCTAAGAGAGCTTGAGGGCGAAGTAGATGACTTTAGCGATTTTTTCATAGATGAACCAGGGTTTGTGCACAACTTTAAACATATGCACTGGATCGACTATGTCATCTGCAACGAGGGCAACGAGAGTCGCGTCGCACTTGAGGTAAAGGGTAAACGCTACAACGGCTATATAGACATAAAACCTATGATGCTCTCGCAAGAGCCAGAGTTACAGGGGTATGCCATCTATATACAAGGCATCAAGCAAGCCCTCTCTGCTCCAACATCGTTTGTAGAGAGATCTCAACCAAAAGTAGATCTAACACCAAAAGTGGAACTAGCACCAGAGGTAGATCTAACGCCAAAAGTAGAGATCCACCAAGAACCAAAAGTTGCAGAACCAAAAGTTGCAGAACCAAAAGTTGCAGAACCAAAGATCATAGAGACAAAAACCGTGGAGCCAAAGCTAGATATAAAGCTAGATACGCCAGAGTATGATGAGAAAGATTTTAGCACCTATAAGTATGATCCACAGCAAGCTGCAGAGGAGCTAAAGATCCCTGTTGATCTAGTAGAGGAGTTTATAGGTGACTTTATAGCTCAAGCAGATGAGTATAAGATAAAGATATACAACCATCTGGAAAATAGCGATCTATCAAATGTCAAAATACTCGCTCACAAGCTAAAAGGGGTGGCAGCAAATCTTAGAGTAGAAGATGCCTTTGAGGCACTAAGTATCATAAACACCTCAAGTGATCTTGATGAGATCAAACTAAACCTAGATAACTTTTATGTATCTATGGCAAAGCTCGCAAACAAGCCACTTGATGAGTTAGAGCCTAGAGCTGATGTGCTAGATATAGATCTTGATGTTTTTGAGCAGACACCAGCAGTAGAAGAAAAAACCATAGAGCCAAAACAACCAGAGTATAGCTACGATTTTCGCAAAGCCGCAGAGGAGATAGGGCTAGATGTAGACACCTTAAGAGATCTATATCTTGACTACTTAGCTCAAGCAAAAGAGATCACAGCAGATCTAAAGATTTGTGCGTCACAAGAGGACTACAAAACAGCAGCTGGGCTTGCACATAAGTTTAAGAGTATGAATCTCAATATGCGTATAGATATATTTGACAAAGAGTTAGATGCGATGATGAGAGAAGAAGCAAGAAGCCTAGAAGCACACCACATCGCTAGTATCGAGCATAAGCTTAGTGAACTAACAAAAAGAAGGTAGTGCAATGAAGTTAGGATTAAAAAACCAACTAAGACTCATCAGTCTAGTCCCCATTGCTATCGTTTTTGCCATAACGAGCTTCTTTCTTTATGAGTCGTTTAACGCCTACACATCGGCACAAGACCTACAATCAAGACTTGAGCAAAACAGACACCTAAACGAGATCGTAGGTAACATCGCAAGAGAACGAGGTATGAGTGCGATGTTTCTTGGTGATGGAGCAGAAAACACGCTTAGATCTCTAAAAGAGCAACGAAAGATCGTCGATGATAAAGTTTCACTGTTTTTGCGTTTTGCTGAGTCAAACGACAAGATCAACGCTATGGAGCAGGAGCAAAATATCGCAAGCATCGTAAATACGATGACGAGCATTAGACAGCTTAGACCACTTATAGATGATCGAGATATTGAGTTTGATGAGATCTTTACGACATTTACATCTATTCAAGAAAAACTTGTTACTCAACTACAAAAGATCACAACCATCAAGATCGATAAAGAGATCGAGGACTATTACAGCTCCTATATCTCCATAGCTAACGCCAAAGAGCAGTCGGGAATCGAGAGGGCTTATATATCAAATGTGCTCTCAAAAAAGGAGCCATTTGAAGAGGATCAGCTAAACAGATGGCTAGGCTACATCGTTAGATCTGATGCTTATAGCTACAAAAACATCTTCGATCTCTCCATAGTCTCCAAAATAGATGCGATCTTTAACAGTGAAGATGCCATCGAGCTACTAGAGGATATAAACGCGGAGAGAGCTGCGGTCATCTCCGCATCTGAAACGGGCGAGTTTGAGCTTGACTCTGGGATCTGGTTTGCTATGATCTCTGAGAAGATCAGCTTGCTAACTCAAGCAGAAGATATACTACTAGATGCGATGGACAATAGATCTGTTCAGATCCAGCAAAAATCCCTTGAGACACTCATCGTCACGCTAACTGTATGGGCGGTTGCTATACTACTTGGTATAGTTGGATACCTACTATCTAACCAGATACAAAGCAATATCCGCTATCTTGAAAACATACTAAATAGAGTCTCTCACGACTATAACCACTCCGATAGAAAGATAGATCTCAACTCCACAGAGGGCACAGAGGAGGCTTATACACTCCTAGAAGCGATTATTGAGCAGACCAAAAAAGATAAGGTTGTAGCACTTGAAGCGAGTGAAGCAAAGTCGATGTTTCTTGCCAATATGTCTCATGAGATCCGAACTCCACTAAATGGGATCGTCGGGTTTACAGAGCTACTAAAAGACTCAGGGCTTGAAGATGAGCAACAAGAGTTTGTAGAGATCATAGAAAAAAGCTCCGAAAACCTACTTGAGATCATCAACAATATCCTAGATCTCTCCAAAATCGAGAGCAACAAGCTTGAGCTTGAGCACATCGCATTTGATCCTATCGTCGAGTTTGAGAGTGCAGTTGATGTCTATGCAGTAAGAGCTAGTGAGAAAAATATCCATCTAGGATGTTTTGTAGATCCACAGCTTGAGTACCATCTAAAAGGCGATCCAACTAAAATCAAAGAGGTTATCATCAACCTCATCTCAAATGCGATCAAGTTTACAAACAGTGGCGGTGCGATCAATGTCGATATCCGTAAAGTTGCCTCAAGCAACAACAAAACCAGTGTTCGATTTGAGATTTCAGATAGCGGTATAGGGATCACTCCAGAGCAAAAAGCTAGAGTCTTTGAGGCGTTTAGTCAAGCTGATGCTTCCATCACTAGAAAGTATGGCGGAACAGGATTGGGGCTTACGATCTCTAGTAGTTTTGTCGAGCTTATGGGTGGAGAGCTAGATCTTGATAGTGCGGTTGGTGAGGGGACGACATTCTTCTTTACTATCGAGTTTGAAGATGCAGATGAGATCACCTGCTTGCAAAAAGGTCGCTTCAACAGCATAAAAGCACTCATCTATCAAGATCCGCAAAACCCACGCAGACAAGACAAATATATAAGAGAGTATATCTCTCACTATGGCGTAGAGTATAGAAACATCAACTCCGTAGAACAAGCTGCACAGCTTCTAAAAGAGGATCATTACAGTCTCATACTTGTAAACTACGACTCTATCCACGAGGAGGATCTAAGAAGCCTCTCCAACCTCAAATCAAATGTCGTAGTCTTTACAAAGTCAAATATGATCAAACGCATAGAGTCGCTTAGCCTTGAGATCTACAAGATCCTATATGAGCCGATCCACGCATCTAAGATCAAGTGGCTACTAGAGAACTACGAACAGCTAAAAGCCTCAAGAACAAGTGAGACAGCAGTGCCGCAAGAGGTAGATCTACAACACTCTAGCATAAACGCAGATGTGCTAGTAGCTGAAGATAACACCATCAACCAAAAGCTTATCAAACGCACGCTTGAAGATCTAGGGCTTCGCGTTACGCTCGCAAGCAACGGTCTTGAAGCGTTTGCAAAACGCAAAGATGGCAAGTATGATCTGATGTTTATGGATATTCAGATGCCGTTTTTAGATGGTGTAGAGTCCACCGAAGCGATACTAGAGTGGGAAAAAGAGAGTGGCACGGCTCACATACCTATCATCGCACTTACTGCAAATGCACTAAAAGGGGATCGTGAGCGTTTCTTAGCCGCTGGACTAGATGAGTACACAACCAAACCGCTCATAAGATCTGAGATCCTCTCGCTTCTACATAGATACCTAGGTGACAAGGTAGTAGAGCCATCAGTTGTACAAGAGCAAGAGAGCAAAAAAGTAGAAACGCTCCCAAAAAATAGCGACGGATACCAAGCAGATCTACTCATCGCAAAAGAGCTAGGCTTTGAGTCATCACTATATGAAAAAGTGATCTCAAGTATAGATAACATCAGCTACGAGATGGTTCATAGCTATGATGAGCTAAAAGCAAGAGTAAAAGAGCACTCATACAAAAGCATCATATTTGATCTCTCGCTTAAAGATCTAGATGTCAAAGAGATAGTAGATGAGGCAAAACAAAAAGCTAGCTCATCTAAACTCAAGTCGCACCTAGGGCTTATAGAGACATTTTCAAGTGAAAATGCCAAAAAGTATGCGGGTGTAGTTGATGAGATTATCCCAAATCTTGTTCAAAAAGATAAGATCAAACAGATGCTAGAAAAATACTCCACAAGGGAATAATATGTCAAAGTCACTAACAGTTTTAGCCGTAGATGATGAGCCTATCAACCTTAGACTACTAAGGTCTATGCTTCTAAAGCTTACAAATGTTCAAGAGGTTATAGAGGCTAGAGATGGCAAGGAGGCGGTAGATATAGTCAGATCTAGAGATGACATAGATATCATCTTACTAGATATCTTGATGCCCATCATGAACGGCACTGAGGTGATCAAGGTGCTTAGATCAGATAGTAGCATCAGACAGCTACCCATCATAGTACTAACAACTGATGAGACTAAAAAGCAGGAGTCACTAGAACTTGGTGCAAATGACTTTCTAGTAAAGCCCATCAGAAAAGATGAGCTTGTTACAAAACTAGAAGCAATGGTGCTAAATTAGCACTGCTTCAAGCACCTCTTCTATCCTTGAGACTGCTTGGATAGTGAGTGCTTCTCTCACCTCATCTGGCACTTCATCTAGGTCTCTATCGTAGTTTTTTTGAGGGATTAGCACTAAGCTCATATCGGCTTTATACGCAGCTATAAGCTTCTCTTTTAGCCCACCAATGGGTAGCACATCACCTGTAAGTGAGACTTCACCCGTCATCGCCACTTCACTTCTTAGCTTCTTACCACTAAGTGTTGAAGCGATAACACTAACCATCGCGATCCCTGCACTTGGGCCATCTTTGGGCGTAGCACCATCTGGTACATGCAGATGCAGATCAAATCGTTTGTAGATCTCACTAGATCCTATCTTGATCTCCTCTGCTTGCTCTTCTGCACTTAGCGGTATGGTATCTGGATCTATGGCTATCTTTTTGGTATCTACTAGCGTTTTGACCACACTATGTGCTATGTGAGCAGACTCTTTCATCACATCGCCTAAGCTTCCTGTTAGTTGCAAGTTGCCCTTACCATTGATCTTGATACACTCGATCTTTAGCACATCACCGCCCACTGCCGTCCACGCAAGACCATTGACCACACCAACAACGGCTCTTTTTTTTCTCTTTTCGATCTCAAATACAGTCTTATCAAAGTACTCTTTTAGATTTTTAACCCCTATGCTTACCTTATCTATCTCTGGATTTTGTAGTATCTCTTTTGCCACTTTTCTAGCCATGTTGGCGATCTTGCGTCTTAGATCTCTCACCCCTGCTTCTCTAGTATAGCTATGTATAAGCTCCTGCATCGCCGCTTTTGTGATACTAACCTCACTTCGCTTAAGTGCGTGCTTTTTTAGCTCTTGAGGCAGTAGGTACTTAGTCGCGATCTCATACTTCTCTTGTGGTGTGTATGAGCTTATGGCTATAAACTCCATGCGATCGCGAAGTGGTGCAGGGATCCGCCCTACATCATTTGCAGTAGCGATAAAGAGCACCTTGCTTAGATCTATGTTGAAGTTAGTATAGTAGTCGCGAAACTCCTTATTTTGCTCAGGATCTAAGATCTCAAGTAGCACAGATGTAGGATCGCCCCTATGGTTTCTTGCCACCTTATCGATCTCATCAAGCACCACAACAGGGTTCATCTTTTTTGCGTCTATAAGACCTTGTACTATCCGCCCTGGCATCGCCCCTACATAGGTTCGCCTATGACCTCTTAGCTCATTTACATCTTCAAGCCCGCCTAGAGCAATACGCACAAGTGGACGCTTGAGTGCCTCTGCAATGGAGTTTGCAAGCGAAGTCTTACCCACACCAGGAGGGCCAGAGAAGCAGAGTATCGCACCATTTTGAGCCTTTGAGCCTCTTAGCTCCATCAGCTCCTTAACCGCAAAAAACTCCACTATGCGTTTCTTGGGCTTTGCTAGAGAGTGATGATCTCTATCTAGTTGAGCCTCCACATCGCTTATGTGTAGCTGTTTTTTACTCTCCTTGCCAAAGGGGATATCAAGCACCCAGTCTAAGTATGTCTGCGTCATAGAAGCGTCCGATGAGTCAGGGTGCATTCTGGAAAATCGCTGCAGCTGTTTATCTACCTCTTTGTAGGCATCAAGTGGCATATGATCCTTGATCGCGTCTAGTTTTTTTCTATACTCCTGCATCTCCTCATCTTTAGAGGTGTCGCTTCCTAGCTCCTTTTGGATCTGCTTTAGTTGCTCTTTTAGAAAGTACTCGCGGTTCACCTTCTCTATGTGAGTATTGACCCGTGAACGGATCTCTTTTTGGAGCTTGCTAGCCTCGATCTCATCGATGATAAGCTCTATAAGATCCAAAAACCGCTTCTCTGTGTTTGACTCACTTAGCAGTTTATATGCCTGCTCTTTTTTGAGCTTGATCGTAGAGCTTATGAGATCTATGATGCGATTGTGATCGTGGTTATCTTCTATGGTTTTTAGCAGATCTGGCGGGAAGTATGAGCTAAGAGATGAGAGGTTTCGCACCTTCTCTTTTAAGATCTCAAGCATCGCATCGGCCTTGATCGCGTTTGCCTCTGATGGTCGCACTAGATCTACTTGAGCGATGAGTGGATCCTCACCTAGTATGAGCTCTATCCTAGCTCTTGCAAGCCCTTGAAAAAGCACCTTGATCCGCCCATCTGGCAAAGAGACACGACGCATGATAGATCCGATCACGCCAGTGTCATAGATCGCATCGATGCCACGCTCACCCTCTTTGCCACTCTTTGTAGAGCAGACTAGTATGAGCGAGTTCTCCTCCATAGCCTTTGTTATGGCGGCTATATTTTGAGCATCGCTTAAAAATATGGGAGCGATCATAAACGGATACATGATCACCTCATCTTCAGCCACCACAGGCACTAACGCTGGAAAATCACCAAAATCACTAAGTCTCATAAAACCCCTACTCCATAGTTGTATTTGTGTCTCTGTTTGAGTTTCTTGACACAACGCTCTTTGATGTTGGGATCATAAAGTCATACCAACTTGAGCTTCCATCACCCTCAAACATCTCTCTATACCACGCAGGTGACGCCCGCAAAGCCCCAGAAACATCTATACTATTTTGCTCATTTAGCGACTTATAGTATAGAGCTGATCTCTCTTTGCCTAGACGATCATATAGATCTGCGATATTTTCGTTAAACATCGCCACCGCAAGTGAGAGCCTCGCTATCATAGTAGCGACCATATCGCCATACGCAGAGTCCGCATAGGTTTGTCTAAACGCCAATGCTGCGTCTAGTGCATCTGCTACAAACGCCTGATCTCGCCCACTATATGGAAGAGCTAAGTATTTTGACTTTACTTTCAAAAACTCCGCACTCTCACGCTCTTTTGGCGATGCGTATCGCTTGATGTACTCATCTAAAAAGTGCTCCGCTAGCAGGTACTCTTCGGCGTCCATATGAGCAAGAGCTAGCATCATAGTAGCCTCTTTTAGCAGTGGTGAGCTTGCATGCTCGCTCTGCAAGGAGCTATAATAGCCATCTGCCCTCTCGGCGTCATCTTTGGCTATACTATCTACTATCTTTGAGTACCAGTAAGAGGCACTTTTGTTGTACTCCTCTAGCTCACTACTCGATGAACAACCCCAAAACAACACAACAACTGCTAACAAACTTACGAAATATCTCACCCGATGTTTTACATTCATGCACACTTCCAAAATAAAATATTATTTTACTCAAAAATAAACAATATTTATCAACATCATTGTGATATAATGATGTCCATACCACACGACACAAGGAGTGCTTATGATATTTGAAGTAGTTTCACCCATATTAGGGTTTGATGATCTAAAAGAGGTTAAGCTAGAGAAATTTGATGACTTTTTTATGATCCTAAGAAGCACAAAAGATGAAAACATCTCATTTACACTCATAGATCCATTTACGCTTAGAAGCTATGAGTTTGAGTTGCCAGAGCAGATCCAAAATGCCCTTGGAAGCGGTGAAGATGGCGACTTTTTGACCCAAAACATAGTCCTGATGCAAAACCCGATCCAAGACTCCATAGTAAACTTCGCTGCACCACTTGTCTTTAATACCAAAACCAAAAAAGTCGCACAAGTGATCCTTGGCTGGAGCGATGACTACGGCGTAGCTGACAAAGTTTCAAAGTATTTGGCTAAATAACCTAGACTACTTCGTCTTAGATCGCCACGGCAACAAGTTGCCTCGCGATGACTACCTGTTGTCAATACCTTGCCTATCACCCGTCACTACAATAACTATCGCCCGTCATTGCGAACGAAGTGAAGCAATCTAAACCTAAACTACCAAACAACTTAGATTACTTCGTCACTTCGCTCCTCGTAATGACTACTGCCTGTCACTACGAAACCCTTTAGGGTCGTGGCAGTCTATTCACTATTAACACTAACCATAGATTATGGTATACTTTTGGTATGTTATTTGAATATGATCCAAATAAATCAGCCTCAAATCTAGCAAAACATGGCATAGACTTCATAGCAGCTCAACTACTTTGGGAAGATGAGAGGCTTTTAGAAGTAGAGCTTACTTTTGCCGATGAGTCTAGGTATCTATGTATAGGCAAGATCGATGGCAAACACTACTCTGCCATCATTACGCATAGAGCAGGACATATTAGGATCATATCTGTTAGACGATCTAGAAAAGAGGAGATACTCCATTATGAAAACAACAGCTAAAGAGTTTGATGAGATCTTTGATGGTGGTGAAGATATAAGTGAGTTTGTGGACTACTCAAAAGCCAAGCGTCCAAACCTAACACAAAAAAGAGTAAACCTCGATCTACCGCTCTGGATGATCCAAGAGCTAGACAAAGAAGCAAAAAGACTCGGAGTTGCCAGACAAGCTATCATGAAGATGTTTTTGTCGCAACAACTAGAAAAAGCTTAAAAAAACCGCCTAGCCAATTATATAGAGATCGTCACGGCAACAAGTTGCCTCGCGATGACTGCCTTTTCGTCATCTTCGGACTTGATCCGAAGATCCACTATTTCTCATAATCTAGATCCCTGCTTTCACGAGAATGACTATTCACTTTGCTCCTCGTAATGACTACCCTTCGTCACTGCGAGGCTTTGCAAAAGCCGTGGCAGCCTAACCTCCCGCACTACAATTATTGCAATCTGCCATATTTTCACACCTTTCACACCTTTTTGTGCTAAGATTTTGCAA
>Ga0172377_10000142_pt1 | contig 61307 bp, 46 predicted proteins | sample Pumphouse3metaG_FD_119749 | JGI IMG/M metagenome (GOLD analysis project Ga0172377, IMG submission 119749) | Leachate microbial communities from a municipal landfill in Southern Ontario, Canada - Pumphouse #3 metaG | ecosystem: Engineered > Solid waste > Landfill > Unclassified | place: Canada...
ACAGACAGAACAAAAGTCTGTATAAAAACTTTTTATCCAACAAAAGGATAAAAATAAATAGCATTAAAAATGTCCACTTAAACACATCGTTTAAAAAAAAGCATCAAAAATGTCCATTACTCCTATAATAGCATAATCCCACCCCTATTCTTGCCAGATTAATTAGAACAAAGTAAGTAAATAGTTAGATTAACTATTTTGCGACAAACATAGGATGACACACTTTAAAATCCGGAATGGATATAAATCAGAATAGGTATCGATTCATCCGGTATTTCTTATGTGAGAATATGTTTCCGGCAACGGGCACGAAATAAAATAATCAAACGACCACTTATAGGCAGAAGCAAAAAATAAAACAACAAACCTACCCATGAAACGCCTGCTACAGCCAATAAACAAGCTTGTAGTAAATAAAGAAGAGGAGCTATGAACAACATGCCGGCTATTTTTATGGATGAAGTCCAGTGATCATCGCGTACCGTCTTTTTAATCATCAACCGGACAACCCATAATGAAAGTAAATGTGGGATGATCAGCAAAATATATATCCATTTATATAACACACATGTATTGGGGATCATCCGCTGATCAGGTTCGATTATAGAATCTCTTTCTAAAAGCTCTTCTACATATTTCTGATCCTTGTTTAATCTCTCTTTTAAATCATTCTCCAATGTATTTCGCTGTGTAACTGATTTGTATATGGCATCATATTTTTCTTGAGATTCGATATGCACTATTATCGACTGCATTCGCTTTGCAAGCTCTTCCATCAGTGCATGCATCGCTTTAGCCGGATTCGATTTATATTCTTTTTTATAATCAATTACTTCAACAGCCTGTCCATACGAAACAAGCAGATCGGAGCCACTGTGCAAATGGTTTTCGTATTGTAATCCTACTGGAATTATTTTCAATGGTGCCAGAAATTCGGCTTCTGATTCAAAGTCGAATGCGATTCGTGCAATTCCTTTTTGAAGGGGTCGCAGTTTCCATTGCCGGTTATGATTTCCTTCGGGGAACACCAACACCGCTTGTTCGTGCTGTAATAAATTTTTTAATCGGGCAAAAGCCTGATCATTCTTTTTCATTTCTGCATGCCCATCCCGAAATCTATAGATTGGCAGCATTTGCAGTTTATCAAGCCAATAACGGGCGGTGGCAGAGCGAAACACACTAGCTCTGGTAATAAACCATGGATTCCGGGCTGTTGTTGAAGCAACCACCAACGCATCCATGAAAGCATTTTGATGATTGACAGCAAAGATCACAGGCCCTTTCAAAGGAACATGTTCCAATCCCGATACTTGTAGTTTTCGGTAAAAAACATGCAGTCCTATGGGTACATACCATTTCAAAAAGCGATATAAAAGCCCGGGCTTTACCATCTCAATAAGGTATTAATATACTTATTATGTAGCCGGCTATGGCAGTTACTGATAGACAGCTCGTTATAAAAGGTTGAACAGTTCAATGATACTCAAATAAATTTTCTGACAATTTCCATCAAATCTTTTGCAACGAAAGGTTTTGAGATATAGTCATCACAACCGGCCGATAATGCAGCATGACGATCATCGCTGGTGGCATATGCTGTTACAGCTATGACGGGTATATCGGGTTTTGATTCTTTGATAAGACGTGTCGCTTCAAGACCATCCATAACAGGCATTTTAATATCCATTAGTATCAGGTCTATAGCAGGCGTTTGATCAACTATCTCAACAGCTAATTCTCCATTTCTTGCAAAGAGCAGGTTAAAATTATCCTGTTTGAAAATTCGTTTGACATACATCACGTTCAATTCTTCGTCTTCAACAACCAAAATAGTGCTTTTGGCTATTGTTGTTTCTTTTTTTTCTTTTTCTTTTATCATATTTTCTTCTTGTGTTTTCACCTGATTGGGTATGGTTAGCATAATCATAGTTCCTATATCGGCTTGTGAACTAATCTGTATAGTTCCATTCAGCAAGTCGACAAAACCTTTTACTATTGCCAGACCTAATCCGCTGCCTTCAAATTGGCGGGTACTCGACACATCTTCCTGTTCAAAAGGATTGAAAATGCGTGAAAAGGCAGAATCGGAGATCCCTTTGCCAGTATCTTCTACCCAAATTTGCAACTGTTGGTGGTCGTAGTGCATGCTAAAAGCAATCTTTCCAACCGAAGTATATTTTATAGCATTTAAAACCAATTCGTTAAGTATTTTTTTGAGCATAGAATAATCTGTAACAAACTCAACATCACTACCTTCGACCGAATAATCGAAATCTAATTCTTTTGCTACTGCATCTGGGTTGAATCTAAAATATATCTCTTCAGCTAATAATTGAAGCTGTACAGGTTCAAAATATATGTTTAAATTACCTGACATGATCAGGGATGTATCCATGATATTATTAATGGTATCTGTCAATCGGTTGACGCTAATATTCAATGCTGATACAAACTCTTCCCTGTCTTCCTGACTAAGATCGTCTTCATTTAAAAACTGTGAGAATCCGATGATCCCGTTCAAAGGAGTTCGTATTTCATGCGACACATTATTTAAAAAAGCTGTTTTTAGCTGATCGCTTTTTTCTGCCTTTTCCCTTTGGTGATCTAATTCAATATTTTTTTTGTTGATCTCTTCATTTTGTCTGATCAACTGTTCATTTTGCTCTTCAAGGATAGTCCTATTCTTTTCCAGCAATTCAGATACATTTTGTTTAATTTTAAGATTGGTTAGCAGTTCGGCAAAAATTTGTAGCAGTGATATCGTAAAATCATTAAATGCCCTTTCTTCTTTCACTGAATCAAGCCCAACAAAACCAAGACAATTATTGCCATCCATCATCAATGGAATCGTTATCAATGATTTAACTGATTGAGCTTCGAGTGTCAGGCGTAGGCTGTCGGTTTGGGGCAAGGCTGCTATAGATGGATAATAAGTCATTTGCCCGGTTTTATGGGCTGCAACCCAATCAGGAAATTCAGCGTTCAGAAGATGTTGTAAATTTTCTATTTGTGGTGTTATATCTGTTGCACACCATTCAAATGTATTTTGCATATAGCCATCCTGCCAGTGATAATCAAAGATATACACCCTGTCAACTCTTGTAAAGGTTCCTATCTGGGCCATAGTATTATTTATTTCGGTTTCAATCAAATCAGCCGGTAAGTTTATAAAACGCATAGATAGATGAGTGACTAACCGGAGTTGTTCGTTATTAGCAAGCAATTCATTTTCCAACTTACTTCGCTGGGTAATATCAATTAAGGTGCATTGCGTCAAATTTTTATTTTTCAGCGACAAGTTCATAGAATGCACTTTAGCAATACACAATTCGCCATTAGATCTCAAGAATTCCGATTCAAAACTAACTATAGGGTCATGTTCAATTCTTTGGATATGATTTTTGAACTGTATTTTAATTTCCTTCTTTTGGGGCATTAAATTAAACACTGAGCTATTGAGTATTTCTTCCCTTGAGGTATACCCAAAAAACTGCAGGGCTGCATTATTCATATCAAAAATGGTATAATCGTCTGAGTCGATGACCAATACGGTTACCGGCGAGTCGTAATACAAGGTTCGGATATATTCCTCACTTTCTCGTAAAGCAAGCTCCATTCGCTTTTGCTTGGTAATATCCGAGATGATAGCTCCTAAGATAGTTTTGTCTTTGTAATGAACCGGGAAATACATGGTACTCACTATTACTGACTCACCATTGGCATTCACAATTTGCCGTTCTATGGTATGGCCGGCAAAATAGGAATTCTTCCCGCTATAGAAATCTAATATATTTTGCTTGAGCTTATTTTGGAGTTTTGTTAAATCTTGTTTGCTTTCGGGTAGCATATCCGACAACACTTCCCATATATACTTTCTGCTAACTTCAGTTGCTGTGACACCTGTTATTTGTGTCATCGCCTTACTCCAAATCACGATTTGTCCTTGTTCATCAATTAATACAGAACCATGATTGCTTTGGTCGATAAAGCTACGAAATCGGGCTTCGTATTCGGCTATCTCATGTTCATACTGTCGTGATTGACTTATATTACGTATCAGTGCAATAAACGTAGCCTTTATACTCGTTTGCGCATATTTGACCGATAGTTCATACCATTGTTCAACTCCATGTATTTCTAAGCAATACACATATCCTTTTGCAAATCCGTGCTCTTCTGCCTGATTCAATGCCTCGTTAATAACAGTTGACACGTTTTCGGGCAGTAGCTGTGAAAACGTTTTTCCCATGATCACATCAGGCGACTTATACAGTTCGCTGTATGAAAGGCTGTGAAAAGCAGTAACTTGTCGCTGCGGATTCATCACAAACAACAAATCAGGGATGGTGTTTAAAAGGGATAAATAGTAATCATCTCTGTTTAGCTCGTCGGTGAGGTGTCCCTTATAGGCTAGCTGTTGCCAAATAATATAGGATTTTCCATTCTCGTGAATGAGTTGTTTGCTGAAAGGCCATTCAACAGTTGTCTTGTCATGATCTTTAAACGACAACACATAGGTAGCTTGCCGATCGTTATCCTGTTGTGTATTGATTGTAGGGTCAAAATGTTCTATAGAAGCAACTTTTGAAAAGAAATTCTGCTTCAAAAGTTCATCCGGTTCGGCATTCAGCAACTTTCCTCCGGCATGGTTAGTAAACAAAATAAATCCTTGTTCATCTAACACAAAAACAGCCCCATCAAGCTGATCAATTATCAGTTGTAAAGTGGATATATCTATTTGCATATGTTTTTTCTCAAATTATTTTACATCACTTAAAATCACACAATAGATACTTGTTTAGTCTGATTTCTAAGTACTTTTCATGTAGTAACAATGATCAAAAACAGCTTGAAGGATATCTACTTCATTTTACAAACAAATAGTAAGCTACAAATATACAAAGTACGATCTATACTTTCTGCCCTGTTCTAAAGATAATCTTTTAACAAGCCGGATCAGTACGGGAGTTTTTTAGCGTATTGATAAGTTTGCCGAGAGCTGATACAATGCGGTTTCTAAAATTTTTATTTCGAGCATCAGATTGTTGTATCGCAGTTCGGCTGCCAGGAAGTTTCGTTGTGCTTCACGAAATTCGAGGCCTGGCAGATCGCCTACTTTAAAGCGTTCGGATGCAATATCGAGATTTTCGTTAGCTGTAAACAGATTTTGCCGTTCCATAGCCAGTAGCCGCAGCTTATTGGTATAGCTGTTATGATATTGAAGCAGTTCTGCCATCAATTCTGTTTCTAATGATTCGGTACGTATCCGGTTACGCTCAATCCCGATCTTGATATTTTGTTTTTCTCTTCGTGTATTCAATCCGTTGAACAAATTCATGGTAGCATTTACACCATAGGCAATACCTGCCGATCGGTTTTGCAGCATAAATCCCGATTGGCTATGTTGATCGGTATAATTGTATCCCAGGTTTATTCCTATCTCGGGCAACTGCCGGCCTTTTAGTTCTTTCAGTGCTAATTGAGCTAATTGTTCATCCCTTCGTGCCAGAGTTAACAGAGTATTATTCTCAAGCATTTGCTGTGTTAGTATTTCCAGATCAAGATGAGGATTAAATTGTATGGAATCTTCCACAGTAAAGCGGATGTTAGGTGTACGCCCCATCAGCTGATTGAGTTGAATACTTATTTGTGAACACTGATCCTGCAGGTTAACGTACAATGCACTATCGGCATTCAGATCAACTTGTGCTTGCAGCAACTCTAATCTGGAGCCTGCGCCGGTCTCTAAATTACTGGCAGCCAACTGATATCGTTCTAACCCAATAGCCAACGTTTTTTCGATGACAATGCGCTGCTGATATAGTTGTACCAAGGTATAATACAACGTATATATATTGTTGATCGTCTGTTCTACTTCCAACAGTAGCTCTAGTTCAGATTTTTCCTCTAACAATGCGAGCTGGTCTAGTCTTCTGAACATAGCCAATCCGTCGAAAATAGTCCAGTTAAGCTGTATACCCGCATTCAGCGCATCCGATCTGGCTCCATCAATATCGTTTATCCTACCTTCAAAAAACTCCTGCCTTGAATTAGTCGTACTATGATTCTGTGACCCACTTATGTTGAGCACGGGTAGCATACCGGCATTCCCAACTTGCCGGTTATTTTTTGCAATAGCCACATCTTGTTCAACTAATCTGATCCCGTAGTTTTGTTCCATACCGATCTGTATGGCTTGTTTGAGATCTAGCTTTTCCTGTGCTTGAAGCCCGTCATTCATCAGCATACCGGCTACCAGAATGATCCATATATACTGCTTCATCCTTTTAAAGTTTGATAATTTTTGTTGATACGCCATGATAAAACCTATTGATATCTTTCTCATGGCTTCAACTCCTCTGTGGCTATTTCATTCATTTCTTCTATTTTTCCCACATTTGATGTCGATTTATCTTTCTCAGATATATAGCTATACATGGCAGGTATCACATATAAGGTAAGCAATGTTGAAAAGGTCAATCCACCGATAATAGCTGTACCCATCGAGGCTCGGCTTGCCGATCCAGCTCCTAATGCCAGAGCAATAGGTACAGCACCTAGAATAGTTGATAAACTGGTCATTAAGATAGGTCGGAAACGCACAACGGCTGCATTCAAAATGGCGTCAGCTTTGTTCCATCCGGCAGCCTTACGCTGATTGGCAAATTCAACTATTAAGATACCGTTTTTCGATACCAAGCCTATGAGCATAATAATACCTATCTGACTGAATATATTCAGGGTTTTATTGAAATACCATAGTGTGATGACGGCTCCGGCTAATGCTAAAGGAACTGTAAACATAATGATTAGCGGGTCGCGATAGCTTTCAAACTGGGCTGCCAGTACTAAAAATATCAGGATCAGGGCAAGTGTAAACGCAAACACTAAGCTTGAAGAGCTTTCTTCAAAGTCTTTGGATGCTCCGGCTAATGCGGTACTAAAGGTATCGTCCAACACCAACTGCCCAATGCGATTCATTTCTTCTATCCCATCCCCAATAGTCTTACCGGTAACCGGATTAGCCGAGATAGTAGCCGACACAAAACGATTATACCTGTACAAGGCAGGTGGGTTTGTTTGTTCGGTCAGCGTTACCAGATTAGAAAGCTGTATCATCTGACCGTCTTTATTTTTCACGAACAGATTTTCTAAATCCATTGGCTGCTGACGATGCGATCTTTCTAACTGTCCTACTACCTGATACTGCTTGCCATTCATAATAAAATATCCAAACCGTTGTCCGCTAAGGGTAAGTTGCAAGGTTTGTGCAATATCTTGTGCCGACACTCCCATAGAGCGTGCTTTCTCACGGTTGATAGATACCTGCAGTTCAGGTTTGTTAAACTTCAGGTTCAGATCGGCAAACTGGAACACATCGCTTTTCATCACTTCGCTCATAAAATCGGGTAATATCCTTTTCAAGTCATCTAGATTAGGAGCTTGAACGACATATTGAACTGGCATACCTCCTCTTTGGCCTATTGACTGATCTTGCATGACAAAAGTACGTACCTGACTAAGTTTAGCTAATTCAACTGTCAATGCATCTGCTATTTCCTGTTGGGTTCTTTTTCTTTGATCTGGTTCAATCAGTCGGATACGTGCTACGGCCGAGTTCACCGAGCTTGCACCTCCATATCCGGGCGATGTAATAGTTACTAAGGAATAGGTTTCGGGCACCTCGCGGTTTATCAGTTGTATGACCTCTTTCACATAGCTTTCCATAAACTCAAAAGTGCTACCTTCGGGGCCTACAGCACGGGCCATCATGCCAGAGCGGTCTTCTAAAGGAGCTAACTCTGACGACAGCTGACTTCCCAGAAGAAAGATCAAAGCTGCCGAAACAATAATGATCACAAAGGCAAGCCATCGACGGTGGAGAAAAGCCTTCAGACTGTTCTCGTAAGCTGTAGTCAGATAGTTAAAAAATGGTTCGGTTTTTTCGTATAGCCAGTTTTGTTTATCTCTGGGTTTAAGCAAACGGGTTGAGAGCATTGGTGTTAGGGTTAATGCCACAAAAGCCGATATGATAACCGAGCCCGATAACACTACCCCAAACTCTCGAAATAGTCGCCCGGTAATACCTTCCAGAAAAATTACAGGAAGAAAAACTGTAGCCAGAGCGATAGTCGTTGCAACGATAGCAAAGAATATCTCTGCCGATCCTTCTAACCCTGCCTGACGGGGAGGCATCCCCTGCTCAATCTTGGTATAGATGTTTTCAATCACCACTATGGCATCATCTACCACTATTCCAATAGCCAGAACTAATCCAAGCAAAGTAAGTATGTTGATCGAGAATCCGGCAAAATACATGATAGAGAAGGCGCCTATCAGTGAGATAGGGATAACGGTTACCGGAATCAAGGTGGTACGCCAGTCGCGTAGAAAGAAAAAGATCACTAAAACTACCAGAATAAAAGCCAGATAAATAGTTTGTTCTACTTCGGTGATGGCATCTCGTATATAATCAGTATTGTCAAAGCCTATACCTATCTCAATATCTTCCGGCAGATTTGTTTTGATCCTGTCTAATCGTCTGTACAACTCATCGGCAATTTCGATATGGTTTGAGCCGGGTTGTGGTATGATGGCATTACCTACCATAGGTATTCCGTCGCGACGGAGTATAGTACGATCATTTAGGGGATAAAGCTCGGCATATCCCAGATCTCGCAGGCGAATAATTGCATTTTCTGTTTCGCTGATTATAAGGTTATTAAAATCTTCTACGGTTTGCAGCCGGCTTAAAGTTCGAACAGTAAGTTCCACTGTATTGCCTTCGATCCGGCCGGAGGGCAGCTCTAGGTTTTCTCGTTGCAATGCATTTCGAACATCCAAGGGGCTTAGGTTATATGCCATCAGTAGTGAAGGGTCTATCCACAGTCGCATAGAATATTCCTTAGCTCCCCAGATTTGTATCTCGCTAACACCAGGAATGGTTTGCAGAGCTTCTTTAAAGGTTCGTTCAGCTATTTCGGTTAGTTCGAGCAAAGAACGCTGTTCGCTTTTGATATTCAAGAAAATGATTGCATTAGCATCGGCATCGGCTTTAGCTACTATAGGTGGCTCGGCATCGGGTGGGAGTTTCCATAATGCTCGCGACACCTTATCGCGCACGTCGTTAGCTGCTGTCTCTAAATCAATCGACAGATCAAACTCGACAGTGATGCTACTAGCACCATCACGGCTGATAGAGCTAAGCGATCGGATTCCGGCTATCCCGTTGATTGATTCTTCCAAGGGCTCGGTAATCTGTGTTTCGATCACATCGGCATTAGCTCCCACATAACTAGTGCTTACTGTAATGATGGGTGGATCAACGCTGGGATATTCACGCACTCCCAACGACATCATGCCTATGATCCCAAACAGAATGATCACAATCGACATAACAGTAGCCAATACCGGTCGTTGAATACTTAGTGAAGATAAACTCATGGCTTAACGAATTTGGGATAGTTCAACAGGCATACCCGAACGAAGCTGTAACAATCCGGAGGTAAGCACGGTATCTCCTGATTGCAAGCCTTCCAGTATCTGTACATGACTTTCTGTACGCAAGCCTGCCACTATAAGCATTTGTTGTGCAAGTCCATTTCGATACACAAACACTTTGTTAGTACCCATTTCGGGTATGATGGCTTCGGCTGGTACCTGCAATGCATCCAACAAATTAGATGCGGCTATCTCTATACGGGCAAAAGTGCCAGGAACCAAATGGCCCTTTTCGTTAGGATATAATGCTCTGGCGTTCAAACTTCTGCTTTTTGGATCAATGACTGGTTCAACAGCATATACCACTGCATCAAAGTTGCCGGTATGGTTTTCTACTCTAAACTTCAGCGGTGTACCAATATGGATATAACTTGCATAGCGTTCAGGTACACTAAAGTCAATCTTCAATGGCATGGAGCGGGCTAACCTGACAATTTTTGTACCCGGGCTTACATAACTTCCTTCGCTCAGCAACCGCAGGCCCAACACACCATCGAAAGGAGCTTTGATCATCGTTTTGTCTAACTGAGCTTGTAAAAGCTCTGCTTCAGCCTGTAAAGAGTTCATCTCGGTTACAACCTGATCATAGTTTTGCTGGCTGATGGCTTCCCTTTCAAACAAGATACGTTGACGAGCTTCCCTGTCTTTGGCCAATTTCAACTGATACTCATTACGTGAAATTTGTGCTTGCAGGTCGGCATTATTGATGGTTACCAACAGATCACCTTTTTTTACTGGCCGGCCTTCTTCAAAATAAATAGTTTCTATACGTCCCGAAGCTTCGGCAGATAGTTCAACCTGCTCATCGGGCAGCAGCGATCCGGTTACTACTATCAGGTCTTTCATTGGCTCGGGATACACCACAGTAGCCCGTACAGGTAACACAGCCTGTTGCCGGGTGCCGGTTAAAGCCGATCGATCAGCCGAACGGCTGAAAAAACCACCCTTGTTGAAAAACAATAGTAACAAAACACCTATGGTCAGTAAAACACCTATGCTACGTTTTATAATTTTTTTTGTCATGTATGTATGAAGTAAAATTGTTTAACAATTTCGACAAAGCAATTGTTGCAAAGGCACGAAAATAATAATCTTTGAGATGTACAAGGGGTTGAATTTCAGTTTTCGGTAGCTTTCAACCATAGAATGACCTGCATTAATTCACTATCACCCTGTTTTCTAACAGGTCAGGGCGTTGATTTTAAAGTCATAAAAGGTTCGGTATATCCCGCTATCCAATTAGCCACACACTGCCAATAGCTATGTGGGTATTAGATTACCAATGTGCTACGTATGAAGTTGTTCAGCAATTATTCTGAAATAATACTGATTCCCTTATTTTAGCTTAATTAAACAAGTATTGTCGAACAGTTTTTAATAGCGGTCTTCACAGTTCAGATCGGCGAATGCTATTTTCAGTCGTTCTATCATTGACTTCTCAGCTTCACGAAGCCAGTTTCGCGGGTCGTAATATTTTTTGTTAGGCTGGAACTCTCCTTCAGGGTTTCCTATCTGACCTTGGAGATATCCGTGATATTTTTGTTCAAACACACGTATTCCATTCCAGAAAGCCCATTGGGTATCGGTATCTATATTCATTTTCACTACTCCATATTCGAGCGATTCTTTGATGAGCTCAGGTTCGGAGCCTGATCCTCCATGAAACACAAAATCAACAGGGTTAGGCTCGGTTTGGTATGTTTCCTGAATATATTTTTGTGAGTTATACAGTATAACAGGTTCCAGTTTTACATTTCCGGGTTTATACACTCCATGCACATTTCCAAATGCAGCTGCTATAGTAAACCGGTCGCTCACCTGACTTAGCTCTTCATAAGCCCGTGCTACTTCATCAGGCTGTGTATATAATCGGGAGCTATCCACCCCAGTGTTATCCACTCCGTCTTCTTCGCCTCCGGTGATGCCTAACTCTATCTCAAGGGTCATCCCCATTTTGGCCATACGCTCCAGATATCTTTTGCTTATCTCCAGATTGTCTTCAAGTGTTTCTACGGATAGGTCGAGCATATGCGAACTGAAAAGAGGCTTTCCATATTGCTTGTAGAATGCTTCACCTGCTTCTAACATTCCATCTATCCATGGCAGCAATTTTCGGGCTGCATGATCGGTATGCACGATTACTGGAACACCATACATAGCTGCTATCTGATGGATATGATGAGCTCCAGATACGGCACCTGCTATAGCAGCTCGTTCGCCAGTGTTTGACAAGCCTTTACCAGCAAAAAATGAAGCTCCTCCATTAGAAAACTGTATGATAACCGGTGAGTTGACTGTTCTGGCTGCTTCCATCACAGCATTTACCGAATTCGTACCTACCACATTTACAGCAGGAAGGGCAAAGCGATCCTGCTTGGCTTTCTTAAATACTTTTTGTAAGTCATCCCCAGTAACAACACCGGGGGCAATGATTGATGATAATTTTTCTGACATAATTCAATATTTTTATCGTAAATAAAACACCTTCATACTTCGATATGTTCAGTTGTTTAAGAGATACAAAATTAATGAAAAACAGCCATCGGCTTATTTTCTATCGTCCTATACGTGCGAACTTTTCTACTTGGTTGTTTATGATGGTAAGCAACTCGTTTTTGCTGATTGGCTTGGCTATATAGTCATCGAATCCGGCTTCTAACAATTTTTCTCTGTCCCCTGTCATGGCATAAGCTGTTTGTGCTATAAAAGGCACTAATCGATATTCAGGAAGTTCTTCCCGAATTTTATGCATCAGCATAATACCGTCCCAGGGGGATGGCAAATTAATATCAAACAACATCACATCAAAAATATGCTTCTTTTTGTAGTGGCTATAGACGATTGACAGGGTTTCTTCTCCATCCACGGCAATAGTGAGATTGCCTGACCTTTTCAATATTTTCTGAAGCACCATTCTGTTCATCCGGTCGTCTTCTACTATGAAGATTTCAATAGGTTTGGTTGTGTTAGTCTGATCGGTTTTATTTCCATCAATTGCTTTGGTTGGGTCGTCATGTTGTTTGCCACATGGAACAAATATATCTACTGTGGTTCCTACTTCTGGTATGCTTTGTATTTCGATTCTTCCGTGCATGAGATCAAGCAGCCGCTTGGCTAATGGCAACCCCAGACCGGCTCCTTGAGCCGATTTGTTGTATCCAACACTTTCCTGATTAAAAGCTTCAAATAAATAGTTTCTATACGATTCATCTATCCCGATTCCGGTATCTTTAATACGTATCAGCACTTCATCCTGATTTTCAAGATACTCGTTTGTAATAGTAACGAATCCGGCATTAGTATAGGTAATAGCATTATCAACCACTATGCTTAATACACGCATCAGTTGTGAGCTATCGGTTATCACCACTGGTGTCTGAGCTATTTTTTTCTTAAACTTGATCCCCTTTTCGTTCGCTGCAAAGACATATAATTCGCATACATTCTCGATGATCTCACCCACATTAAATGCGTGCAACTCCACTTCCATATCATTGGCTTCAATACGGCTGATATCAATAATATTGGTTAGTAGATTCAATAGTCTGTCGCCACTTTGTTGGATACTAGCAGCATATTCGTACAATTCTGTGTTTTCTAACAAGGCCAATTCTGTTTCAAGCAAGCTTGAAAAGCCGATGATTCCATTCAGTGGTGTACGAATCTCATGGCTCATATTTGCCAGAAACGCATTTTTTAAGTAACTAGCTTCTTCAGCTTTTTTCAATGCTTTTTTATGTTCTGCATCACGTGCACGACTTTTTTGAAGCTCATTCTCCAGGGCTTCGGTTTGCTGATACACTAATTCATCAATACGCTTTTCTTGCATTTCTTGCTCGGCTCTAACAGCATGCAACTGTGCTTGTGTTTTCTGAAGCTGCTTGACGATCCTTCGCCTACGAAGCTGCCAATAGAACAGAAAAATTCCGATAACAACTACCGATCCCAATACTATGCCTATGAGCCAACTTTTTGATTTAGAGGTAGAAGTCAGAGAATCATCCTGATCTGTGGCGTTCAGAAGGTCTATAAGATTTTGACCTGTCCGTTCTTTTAATATGCTGTCAATATCAACCTGACTTTGAAGATATTTTTTCATATAGTAAACAGCCGAATCTACTTTATAGTGATCAGCATATATATGCGCCAACAGATTATAAATCTTTGCTTCTATATTAGGTTGATTAGTAGATTGAGCCAAGGGTACAGCATCCATCAATAGTTGCAGGGCACGCAAACTATCAACACTGTGAACCGTTCCAGCCAATTGATACATAAGTATGGGTTTGCGGCTCTGATCTGCATTCACCAATTCATGTTGCAGACTGTCGGCACGAAGTATCAATTGCAAGTCCTGAGCTTTTAATGAAAAGACAAGGCATACGAAACACACAAGATATAGATGAGCCTTTTTCATCTGTATTATTAAAGTTCTATCATTGTTTATCAATAAAGCTACTCCAAATTTCAAACTGATGGCATTGCTTCATTTTTTCATACTATGCAGGTGTTTTACTGCTTTTTACTATCTCTATTGGTTTATTTGGCACACACAAAAATAACTTGCTTATTTCAAATAAACAACTGCTCCACACATTTTTATTATTTCCTTTTATTCTTAAAAAACTTTTTCAGCATTTGAGCTGACTTTTCAGCCATCAATCCTTTTTCATAACTTGTAGCTGGATGCAACATTTGCACTCCAAAGCGCATAAATCCCATTTTCTCGTCATCTGTTGCCCAAACCAATTTCTCAATATGGGCATGATATAGTGCTGCAGCACACATAGGGCAAGGTTCAAGAGTAACATATATAGTGCATCCGTCCAAATATTTTGCGCCTAAAAAGTTGGATGCTGCTGTAATAGCCAGCATCTCGGCATGTGCTGTAACATCTTGCAGTTTTTCGGTCATGTTATGAGCTCTGGCTATGATGCGTTTGTTACTTACAATCACAGCTCCTACAGGCACCTCGTCAATATCGGCAGCTTTTTGTGCCTCTTTAAAAGCCTCTTTCATGAAGTATTCATCTGTAAAAAGAGTTTGCATGCCTTTTTATTTTTTGATAAACCAAGATTCATAAGATTGTGTAGCAAAATCAAAACGGATAATATAATGTCCTGATTTGAGATGCCCTACAACAATACTTGTTTCAGTTTTTTCAGTCGATCTCAATACCGATTGATCTACCAAAGCTCCTTTTATATCATACACTGAATAGGTTACACTTTTATCTGTAGTGGGTAATCCCGATATGTTTAATCGGTCTGTAACCGGATTCGGGAACAGCTTCAGGTCTCGGTTTTTAGTCGTTTCTTTTATCCCTGTATATACATCTTTTTCCCATATGGTTGTAAACAAGCCTCTTCCATGTGAAGCTGCCAACACTGTTTGATCGCTATCGCGATATTGGAGCATATCCACTCGTACATTGCCCATGCCTTGAGTTGCCGGTTCCCATACAGGTTCAGGTTCATGCATCTGGTTTGTGATCCAGATACCAGTTTCGGTAGCAGCCATTACCTGACCGCTGTTCAGCGGGTGATACATAACCCAACGGATAGGCATATCCGGCAGATTACCTTCTTTTTCCAGCCACGTCTGCCCGCCATCATAAGTTTGCCATAGCGAAGAAACTCCATAATTGGAGAAGCTGACCAACAAGGTATCTTCTGATCCGGCCACAGTGACAGATGATATATTAGCGGTAGGAAACGATGGTGAACCTATCTCAACAGCTTGCGGATCACTTTGTGCATTGATCACTTTATAAAGGCGACCCGCCTGGGTGCCCACAAACAGATGCGTTGAATTATCGGGTGAATGCTGTGAAAAACGTATATGCGAAAAAGGAATCATATTCATGGTACCCAAATTAATCGTTCCACTCCCCGACTGGTTAGTACCTGCTCCATATACTTTATACAATCTCCCGGGATTGCTACCGGAAAAACTTACTGCATTGGCATATATAGTATTGGAACGCCAGTCATAGTCGGCAGGCGAAACAAAAGTGCCATTCCCGCCATCAAAATAGTCAACGAAATTATTGTTCTTGTAAATATAATACCTGTTATAATACACCGAAGTAATATAAATATTGGGTTCGTTTTTGTCCCAGAAACAATATGCTCCATCACCTCCGCTAAGCATATCGTTAATAGTAAGGGGCTCGCCACTGTATTTCAAACTTCCATTATCTTGCAGTCCTCCTAAATATTGCTGGCTACCGTATATAGGGTTTATGGCACAAGAATAAAACTGCAAGGTGTTGAAATTCTGATTTCTTTCGACAAAAGTGGGAATAGTTTGCTGTGTATTGGTGGAGAGAAACACGCCTCCATCACTGGCAAATATAGCCTGTTCAGGATGTTCGGGTCGGAACAATATAGTATGCTGATCGGCATGTACATACTCATCTCCACCACCGTAGTACATTAAAACCCAATCGGAAATTTTTATCCAGCTTTGGCCGCTATTTGTCGATTTCCAGAGGTCAAGTCCTCCGGTATACACTACATTCGGGTTAACCGGATCTACCTTCAGTATAAATGCATGCCAAGCCAGGGTACTCCAGTCTTCGGCAGGAATATTCACCGGTGACCAGGTTTGCCCACCATCCATAGAACGGGCAATATACCGGCCATGATAATAGTTGAAATCGCTAGTATAACCTGCCGCAAATTGGGCATACACTATATCAGGGTTAGATGGTGAAGAAGAAACTATAGTTCTGGCCGGAATTTTATAATATGTCTGGCTTGATATCAATTCGTTGTAATGGGTATAGGCAGTCCAGCTACCGGCAGTTCCCAGATCGGAGAACAACACAACAGCCCCACCTTTCATTTCAAGGTTTTCCATAGTACCTACAAACAGCCGGTTGTTTGATGCCAGTTCAATTTGCGCCGGAGCATAGACAGCTCCCTGTTGACCTGGTATCTCGGGTAAGACCTGTTCCCAGTTCATCCCTCCATCCGCAGAACGATACAAGCCATCAGTTGGCATACTCTGATGTGAGCTGCCCTGATACTCTCCTGAAACAACAGCAGCGTAAATCACTCCTATACCATTTTCATCTCGAACTTTTACATCTGTCACATACGCAAAATCCATAGTAGATGGCAAGAGTCCCCAAGTATCTCCTCCGTCAGTACTTTTCATAAGTCCCATACCCAACCCACTTGACTCTCTGTATATCACCCTTGCTGTCTGAGCTTCACCAGTTCCTGCATACATAGTCAATGGATTTGTTGGGTCATATGTCAGGCTGCTGATCGCCAGATTAGGCCAGAAGTCGCCTATAGGATGCCAGTCTTGAGAAAGATCGGTGATATCTTCTGTAACCCATAGCCCGCCAGTAACACCGGCAGCAAACACACGTTTATTCTGGACATCATTAGGATCGAACATCATCGCCCGGGTACGCCCTCCCATATCAGCTCGGGTTCCTTCCCAAAAGATGGTATTGCTCTTACTGACAGTTTTTTGTTGCTCCAAAGTCTGTTGATAAGCAGTGTATTGTCGCTTCAAAGGCACATACCCTAACTCTGGATCAAGGGTTTGAAAAAAGTTCTGTATGGCTGCCACATCAGGGCGATCAGCTTTGGGAATATCTTTCAAATTGGTTCCTGGTGCAGGTAAAGGTTTCATCAGCTCATGCAGCCACTCTTCATATGATCCACGTGGATCGTTAGAGGAAGGAAACCGAATTGCAAAAAACCATACAACAAAGGAAAGAACTAAAAGCAATCCAACAACATTTACTTTATTGCGTTTCATATCACAACTATTTTTTAGGATTAATGAGCCTCTAACCAGTTATTTCCGGTATTCATATCAACTAGTACAGGTATTTTCAGCGGCAAGGCTTCAACCATATTTCGACGGATGATCTCTTTCAATGGTTCTAATTCGTCTTTTTTAGCATCAAATACTAATTCGTCATGTACCTGAAGGATCATTTTCGATTCCATCTTAGCTGCTTTCAGCTCTTGATGGATTCGAATCATAGCAATTTTTATCATATCTGCCGACGAGCCTTGTATTGGCGCATTGATGGCATTTCGTTCGGCAAATCCTCGTACTACTCTGTTGGCACTGTTGATATCGCGCAGCATCCTTCGTCGGCCTAAAATAGTTTCTACAAATCCATGTTTTCGGGCGAATAGAATTTGCTGACTCATATAGTTCTGTACTCCTGGATATTCTCTGAAATAGCTATCTATGATATCTGCTGCATCGGAGGTGCTGATACCAAGTCGTTCGCCCAATCCGTATGCTGATATCCCATAGATGATCCCAAAGTTAACCATTTTGGCATGGCGCCGCATCTCACGGCTTACTGCCTCCTGCTCAACACCATAAACCCGTGCTGCAGTAGCTGTATGAATATCATATCCTTTGACAAAAGCTTCCATCATCGCTTCGTCTTCGCTAAGATGAGCAATAATGCGTAATTCGATTTGAGAATAATCAGCAGCAAGCAGTGTGTAATGTGTTTTACGTGGCACGAAAGCTTTGCGTATCTCTCGCCCTCTTTCAGTACGTATTGGTATGTTTTGCAGATTGGGATTGTTTGAGCTTAATCTTCCTGTACTTGCAACGGCCTGATTATATGAGGTGTGTATTCGCAGATCGCGTGGATTGACCAAAGTGGGAAGCGCATCAACATAAGTTGATTTTAGCTTGGTTAGCGAGCGATAATCTAAGATCAATGGAATTATCGGATGGTCATGGATAAGCTTTACCAACACATCTTCTCCTGTAGGATATTGTCCGGTCTTTGTTTTTTTTGCTTTGGTTTTAAGGCCTAACTTATCGAACAGCACCTCTCCAAGCTGTTTAGGTGAAGCTATATTGAACCTTGTCCCAGCTTGTGAATAAATCGTTGTTTCTAATCCGGCAATCTCGGTTTGCATTTGCCGGCTGATATCGTTTAAAACCTCGGTATCTATACGTACTCCTTCAGCTTCCATATCAGCTAACACCTGAACCAAAGGCATCTCGATTTCATTAAACAAATATTCCAGCTTGAGATCATGCAACATAGGTTCCATCTTTTCTTTAAGCTGGAATGTGATATCTGCATCTTCGGCTGCATATTCCTTGAGCTGCTCCTGAGGCACATCGCGCATATTGCCTTGTTGCTTTCCTTTTTTCCCTATGAGCTCGGTGATAGGCACGGGCTTATAATTCAAGAAAATCTCAGCCAGAAAGTCCATATTATGCCGTTGATCAGGCTCAATGAGATAATGAGCAATCATGGTATCAAACAAAGGGCCTGATACCCGAATATCGTACCAGCGAAGTACCGAGATATCGTATTTCAGATTTTGCCCTATTTTGGTGATGGATTCATCTTCAAATAGTGATTGAAAGAGCTGTACCTGCTGCTGGCATTGATGATAGTTTTCGGGAAGCAATACAAACCATGCATGATGAGGCCGGACAGAAAAGGAGATCCCAACTAATTCGGCAGTGTGGGCGTCGATATGTGTGGTTTCAGTATCAAAACAAATTGTTTTATACTGCGACAAGCTTTGTACCAGGTCGTTGATCTGATCTTCACCTACGACTAACTCATAGTGATGCGGAGTAGTTTGTAAACTATAGGAATCACTTTTGATCACTTCGGCTACTTCATCCGGTTCGAGACCACTAAACAGGTTAAGCTCCACATCAGGCGTAGCTTTATTTTGGCTCTTTTGAGCATCACCAAAAAAACGTCTTGCAAAAGTTCGAAATTCCAACTCATCAAACAAATCAGACAAAGCCTCTATATCAGGCGTTTCAAGTTGTAGCTTTTCTTTTTCAAATGCAATAGGTGCTTCGGTAATAATAGTAGCAAGTTGTTTGGATAATAAAGCCTGATCGCTAAAACTCTCTAAATTTTCTTTAAGCTTCCCTTTTAGCTCGCCAGTACGGTTGAGCAATTCTTCTACAGAACCAAATTCACGTATGAGCTTGATTGCCGTTTTCTCACCTATACCCGGAACTCCCGGTATATTATCAGAGGCATCACCCATCAGTCCTAATATATCGATCAGCTGCCCGGGTTTTTCGATCTCATATCGTTCGCATACCTCATCTATTCCCCAAACAACAGCCGCTTCACCAGTTCTGGCAGGCTTATACATGAATATATGCTCTGATACCAATTGCCCAAAATCTTTATCGGGAGTCATCATATAGGTATCAAATCCATGTTTTTCAGCTTGCTTGGCTAAGGTGCCTATAATATCATCGGCCTCGTACCCATCCAGGGTGAGTATAGGGATACGAAATCCTTTAATAAGTTCCATGATATATGGTATTGAAGTAGCCAGATCGTCAGGCATCTTATCCCGATTTGCTTTGTAATCGGCAAAATCTATGTGGCGCTGTGTAGGTGCCATAGTGTCAAAGGCAATTCCAATATGGGTAGGCTGTTCATTTTTCAGTATATCATATAAGGTATTGGCAAAGCCAAGTATGGCAGAGGTATTTAATCCTTTTGAATTGATGCGGGGATTCTTATTCAAAGCAAAAAAAGCCCTGTAAATCAATGCCATGGCATCTAACAGGAACAGTCTTGGTTTAGAAGTATTCATACAGTTTCTTTTATTAGACAGACAAGAGTCGACAGTTTGTATTCGAGTTTACGGATTGAAAAAGCCTGAGACAGCATCATCACTCACACATACTGCCGCCATTTCATAAAAAATGTTGCTTTTTCAACAGCTGTGATCAGATTAATGTTTTCAATATACATTCCCGGTAGATCAATATTTATATTGCTCAGATTGATAATACCGCGCACACCGGCTTGTTGCAAGATTTGAGCTGTTTGCAGTGTATAATTCCCCGGCACATTTAATATAGCTAGCTTGATGTTCAAAGCAACAGTAGACTGATATAGTACATCGAAACGAAAACGACTGATATCATCTGTTTTCTTGTGTTCATCGGGTGTGTCGAAGTCGAAAACAGCCACTAAATTAATCATTTCATTTTCATATTCATTCAACAATATCTCTACAAACGCATCATTATTTCCAACCAATGCCATTCGGCATTTGTCGAAAGGGTTGAGTACTGAATTGATATGTTTTATTACCTCATCTACCGGATATCCCATCCTCAGATTAGGTGCCTGACATCCGATGAGCATCATATCACGTCGTACCGACTCTTGTGTAGCTCCTGTCAAACGTGACAAAGCTGATGAATTGATATATGGGCTGACCGTATACCGATATTTGAGCAGATGTTGTCTGTATTGGCTCAGCCGCTCAACTACTTTTTCCGATAATTCTTCAATGATGTGCATAGCCAATGTAATTCCAAGCGAAATTACATCATTTCGGCCAATATGAGAAAGATAAAAAGCTGATAAGCAGGATTGCCTGAGAAATAATCATCCGCAATCCTGCTTGTTTTCTATGTTAGTTACAGTGTCGTTCTATGTAATAGGTATGTAGCAATTCATGTGATTTATGGCTCATCGGAGCTTCTAAGAAATCCTTGTATAAAGCTAACACCTCTGGATTTTCATGTGATTTACGGATATGTTTGCCTGCATCTTCTTCATAGATAGCTTGTGCCCTTTTAAGCCGTATCTCTGAATTAGTGGGTATGGGTTGTCCACCACCTCCAAGGCATCCGCCCGGGCATGCCATTACTTCAATAAAATGAAACTCTGCCTTGCCTTGTTTCACAGCTTGCATTACTTCCCACGCATTAGTCAACCCATGAGCCACAGCTAATTTCAACTCTACTCCCTCCAAGAACGACCATTCTGGCAGACATCCTTCAATAGTGATATTAGCTTCGCGTACACCTTCCATCCCACGTACCGGTTTGATATCCAAATTGGCAAAAGGCACTTCCCTTCCGGTAACTAATTCATAGGCGGTGCGCAATGCTGCTTCCATCACACCACCTGTAGCTCCGAATATTACTGCTGCTCCACTGCTCTCACCCATCAAGCTGTCGTGTTCCTGATCAGGTAAGGACATAAAATCAATACCCGCCATTTTAATCATTCTGGCTAACTCCCTTGTTGTAAGAACATAATCCACATCTTTGAACCCGCTCGAACGCATCTCGGGACGGTCGGCTTCATACTTTTTTGCGGTACAAGGCATGATAGATACCGAGACTATTTTGGCCGGATTTAGTTTTCGCTTTCGGGCATAATAGGTTTTAGCCAATGCACCGAACATCTGTTGAGGAGATTTGCAGCTTGAGACGTTGGTCAGATAGTCGGGGAACTTATGTTCAATAAATTTGATCCACCCGGGTGAGCAGGAGGTTGTCATTGGAAGCAGAGTACCGGCATCAGCTTTTTCGGTAAGTACGGCTTTAAGTCGTGTCAATAATTCGGTGCCTTCTTCCATAATGGTCAGATCAGCTGTAAAATCAGTGTCCAAAACAGAATCAAACCCTAATGTTTTCAATGCTGAGACCATTTTACCGGTTACCCGTTCGCCTACATCAAAACCTAATTCTTCACCTAAGGCTACCCGCACAGCAGGTGCTGTTTGTACTACTACATGCGTATTAGGATCCAGCAGCGCATCCCATACCTCCTGTATGTAATTTCGTTCGGTCAATGCGCCGGTAGGGCAGCGGTTTACACATTGTCCACAATTAGTACATACCACATCATTGAGCGGCTTATCCATAAAAGTGGATATTTTTTGCTCATGTCCTTTATGCGACACAGTGAGAGCTGTTACATGTTGTAGCTGAGTGCATGTGCGCACACAACGCTGGCAACGAATGCATTTACTGTCATCTTTGATGATAGATGGGGAAGAGGAATCAATAGTATAATGCTGTAGGGCGGGCAAAGGAATCAGGGTTGCCGGTGTGAAGATGTATTTGGCTGCCAGATCCTGCAGCTCACAATGATTATTTTTGTAACAATTCACACAATCGGATCGATGTTCCGAAAGCAATAGCTCTAATATATGACGGCGGGCCTGTTGTACTTTAGCACTGTTGGTAATGATCTCCATCCCATCAGAAACTGGTACGGCACATGAAGCCTGTAAAGTTCGTACCCCAACTTGTTCTACCACACAAACCCTGCAATTGCCAGCGACACATAAATCGGGATGATGGCATAAAGTGGGTATATGAATACCAGCAATACGGGCTGCATCTAAGATGGTCTTCCCGGCTTGAACCTCTACAACTTTTTTATCAATAGTTAAACGGACTGTTTTCATTTTATCAGGATTTTAGTAGATCATTTCTTCATAAAACTCATTAACTATGGAATTAAACGCATTCCCAACCGATTGACCAAGTCCACATTTGGATGCCAGGCGCATGGTCTCGGTAAACTCCATCAAAGTATCCAAATATTGAGCTGGTTTTGTTTTTGATTTTACAGCTTCAATTCCCAACAACAGTTGTTGACAACCTACCCTGCACGGCGTGCATTGCCCACAGGATTCTTCCATAAAAAACTCTAAAAAATTATGTAACACATGATACATGGAGCGGTGGCTGTTGAACAACATCATTGATCCTCCTGTGGGTATGCCTTCAAAACCAATGATCACCTGATCGAATTTTCGTCTGGGCACACAGAAACCCGATGCTCCGCCAACCTGTACTGATTTGGTATCCCCATCGCCAAACTCGGCCACAAAATCTGACAGCTTCATACCCATTTCCAATTCATACACTCCAGGCTTGGGTGTATCACCCGAAACCGAGAATAGTTTGCTCCCTGTAGATTGTTCTGTACCATAGGCCGCAAAAACATCCGCACCGATGTAGCTGATCAACAGTGCATAAACCCATGTCTCTACATTATTTACAACCGTAGGTTTATCCTCGTATCCTGCTATAGCCGGAAAAGGTGGTTTGTTGCGTGGCTCACCACGTTTACTCTCCATTGATTCTATCAATGCCGTTTCTTCTCCGCACACATACGCACCACTACCCATCTTCAGTCCGATGCTAAAATCAAGCTTCATCTGCCGGAATGCCTCATTCATATCATTCATCTGAGCCAAAATATGATTGCGCATCCATATGTATTCATTACGCAGATAAATAAATCCTTTGGTGGCACCTGTCAACCAGCCACATAATCCCATTCCGGCAAAAACTTTGTCAGCTGCTTTTTCAAGGATCACCCTATCTTTAAATGTACCCGGTTCACCTTCATCTGCATTACAAATAATATATTTCTTATTGCCGGGTGCTCCTTTAGCAAATTTCCATTTCAGGCCGGTAGGGAATCCAGCTCCACCCCTTCCACGCAAACCTGAATCGATCAGTTCTTGTATCAATCCATCCTTATCGCGCTGCATGGCGTTACGCAATAAGGTCAGTGTATCCAGACTACGACCAAAAATCAAATCTGTCTTACGTACTGTGCTTGTGTTCGTCATTGTTTCCATATCAATTTGTTGAAAGATTAGTTACAAAAGCCTGTGTGGATGCTTGTTTGAGATAGTTAGTCAGTATATGCGTCACTTTCACCGGATCAAGGTCGGTAAATACCTTGTCGTTGATCAGCATAGCAGGTTCGCGGTCGCTCCAGCCAATATCATTTACAAGTTCAAGACTGAAAACACCATCGGCAGTGGTCTCACCAGGTTTGATACCCAACTGATCGGTAATAGCAGCCAGAACCTGGTCGCTGCCTTTCATTTTAGCAATGATCGACTTACACAGTCGTATCATATATTTTCCTTTCCTGTTCAATGGCAAGAAACTGTAAAAGCTTGCTGTGCCATATACCTCAGCAGCTGAAATCTGAAGCAGATTTGCAATGTGCAGCATATCGCCTTCAGTAAGAAAGTTCTGTTGCTCAACCACATCCTGCAATATTGGCAACAAACGATCCCGTTGAGCTCCCTGACGGTAAATAATCTCTTCTAAAACTGTTTTTTCCATAATCTTATGTCCCTTTGTTAATTTGTTAACAATTATATATATGAACTTATAGTCTTTATACTAAGTTACACATATTTTGAGATATGCAATAGCATCCCGCTTACAGGTAAAACAAGCTTACTATGATTTTATATGGCTTAATGACAATATATTACAACTGAATTAGCAGAAGGACACTGTTTATATTGTTTCTAAATTACAACTTCAATCAGTGTAAAAAAGCTTATAAAATGATTTCTATACAACTTCCTGGTATACTTACATCTATTAATCTATTTGTTAACTTTTTCACAATAGATTATTACACACTAATGATTTTTTTTGATAAATAGCACATATCTTAAAAAAACAGGATTGCAACGAACTTGTTTGATATGGTTTTGGGACTTACTTTGATAGTTCGTTAATAAGTCGGCTGCTGTATAAAACAAAAAGCACCTGGATTAAATTCAGGTGCTTTGAATTGGTGTTGCCCGACCAGGGTTCGAACCTGGACTTTTCTGATCCAGAGTCAGACGTGTTGCCAATTACACCATCGGGCAGCAGCATGCAAAAATACAAAATGATTCATATGAAGACCTTCGCCTTATTTAGATTTATTTGTTAAGTTTTGCCCAGTTATCTCTGAGTGGTACTGTTCTGTTAAACACTAATGCGTCTTTTTGGCTTTCGGTATCCACACAAAAATATCCAATACGTTGAAATTGAAACGTATCACCTATTTGGGCTTGAGCAAGTGAGGGCTCTACTTTACAGTTCTTAAGTATCACTAATGAATCAGGGTTTAAGAAGTCGAGTGCGTCACGATCTTTATGTCCGGCTGGGTCTTCGTCCATAAACAAACGGTCATACAGCCGGACTTCTGCATCCACTGCTGATGAAGCATCCACCCAATGCAAGGTACCTTTCACCTTGGGTTGTTTAGTGCCGCTACCACTCTTAGTTTCTGGCTCATAGACACCATAAATAGTACTCAGCTCACCCTTGTCATCTAATTCATACCTGACTGCTTTCACCACATATGCACCTTTTAGTCTGACTTCCCGATCAGGGGCTAAGCGAAAATATTTTTTTGGAGGATCAATCATAAAGTCATCCTTTTCTATATACAACTCACGACCAAATGGGACATGCCTGCTTCCACTTTCAGTATCTTCAGGATTGTTTTCCAATTCTACCCACTCGGTTTGTCCTTCAGGATAATTGGTAATGACTAATCGTACAGGATTAAGTACAGCCATCACTCTATTGGTTGTTTTATTCAAGTCTTCTCTCAGAACAAACTCGAGCAGTCCGACATCAATCACATTATCGCGTTTGGCAACACCTATCCTATCGGAGAAGTTGCGTATTGAAGCGGGTGTATAACCTCGTCGGCGCAGTCCGGCTATAGTAGGCATACGCGGATCGTCCCAGCCTTTGACTATGCCTTTTTGTACCAACTCAAGTAATTTTCGCTTACTCATCACTGTGTAACTCAGATTCAGACGGGCAAATTCAATCTGACGAGGACGATATTCAGTTTCAATAATCTGATCTAAAAACCAATCATATAAGGGTCGATGTACCTCAAACTCAAGTGTGCATAACGAATGTGTGATACCTTCGATATAGTCGCTCTGGCCATGGGCAAAATCATACATAGGATATATTTTCCATGTATTGCCCGTACGGTGATGCTCGGCATGTAAGATACGATACATCACCGGATCGCGCATATGCATATTAGGCGAACTCATATCTATTTTGGCCCGCAGCACCCGACTACCATTTGGGAACTCACCCCTTTTCATAGCTTCAAACAGGTGTAGGTTCTCCTCTATACTTCTGGTGCGAAACGGGCTTTCAATACCCGGACGAGTAGGAGTACCACGCTGCTGGCTAATCATTTCCTGAGGTTGGTCGTCCACATAAGCAACACCTTTTTTTATCAGCAAAACAGCCCATTCATACAACTGTTGAAAATAATCAGAAGCATAATAAGGTTCATTATCCCATTGGAATCCAAGCCATCTGACATCCTCCATGATCGATTGTACATACTCTTCTTCCTCCTTTTCGGGATTAGTATCATCAAAACGGAGATTGCATTTCCCGCCGTATTTTTCAGCAACACCAAAATTCAGACAAATCGATTTGGCATGACCAATATGCAGATAACCGTTAGGCTCAGGAGGAAAACGAGTGTGCACACGTCCCTGATGTTTATTACTTAAATTATCCTCTTCGATAATCTGTTCAATGAAATGAAGAGAACGTTTTTCCTCGTCCCGAGGCAGATCACTCAACAATGACATAAGATGTTACAGAATTAAATATGCTTGATTTTGAAACTTGCAAAAATACGTTGTTTTTATTACACACCCGATTTGAGACTCCTTATTCCATTCCCTGTAAAAAATTTCAGCCAACAAACGCTTGCAGTACAGATCGTAGCTGTTGAACATATCCTCCTCCAAACAAATTCACATGAACTAACAAAGGATATAAGTTACACAGATCGATCCGTTTTTCCCAGTCATTCTCAAGCGGAAAGGCCTCATGATAAGCATAATAAAAATCGGGATGAAAACCTCCAAACAGCCGGGTCATTGCAATATCCATTTCACGATGGCCGTAATACACGGCTGGATCTATTAAAACCGGCAGAGCCTTATAGCTGCATAAAAAATTACCGCTCCAAAGATCGCCATGCAGCAAACACGGGGCTTCGGCAGGTATCAGATGAGGCAGTTTAGTAAAAAGCTTATGAAAAGATTGGATGTCGTTTTTGTGGAGATAAGCCTTATCAACAGCCATGGAAAGCTGAGGCTGAATACGAAATTGAATAAAAAACTCATGCCAGTTACTACTCTCGTTATTTTGCTGTGGCAAGGATCCTATATAATTATCATGATCCAACCCAAAAAAAGCTGCCGTATTTTGGTGCAGCGAAGCCAACTGGTAGCCAAAGCGTTTCCAGAAACGAGTATCGGGATGTCCTTGCGGAATATATTCCATCAATAAATAACAATGACGGGTATCATCTCCTTGACCTATAACTTTCGGGATTTGAATAGAACCAGTCTTGCGTAAGAGATTTAACCCTAGGATCTCGGCTTCAAACATGCCCGGAAATTTATACGAAGAATTCCATTTCAGAAAAAAATCCGTGCCCGCATACTCTAAGCGCACCGCATGATTGATAGACCCTCCACCCTGACTTTGGGTTGAACTGATATTGGATTTATATCCTGTAAACAATTCAAGCTGTTGTTCAATAGAAACAAGTAAACCGGCTGGGATCATGATACAAAAATAAGGAAAAACCTCTCGCCTATATACTATTTTCCTACATTTACAACCTAAAGCCAAACTAATAACAACAATGAAACGATTCATATTTATAGGATTGATAATTACCGGCTTACAGGCAATGGCCGATTACGACAGCTTGTTTTATTCGTACAGCCTCAGAATTGATTATATCCATTCAGGTACAGCTACAGAAGAATATTTTTCGTTAGCAGGTATGAAACAAGAACCCTATTGGGGAGGATCAACCCAAAAACTCGTAGATACATTTGGTTATGGAACTCATATGGCCCAAGTATTTGACAGCCTTGGTCAACTGATCTACTCACGAGGATACAGTTCATTATTTGCCGAATGGCAAACTACCGATGAAGCTAGACTGCTCGCCAGAAGCTTTGAAGAAACAGTAGTAATTCCATATCCAAAAAACAGGATCAGATTAATAATTTCATCCCGCCAAAGAAACGGGCTTTTTATACCTAAATTTGAATTGGATATTGATCCGGACGATTATTTCATTCGTCCTGCCATACGACCACAATATGAGGTATTTGAAGTTTGTGTAAACAGACCTTCTGATCAGGCAGTAGATATTGTGATCCTGCCAGACGGGTACACTTCAGACCAGATAGATCTTTTCAAGGAAGACTGCCAGCGGTTTACAGATCAGCTTTTCAGTTTTGAGCCTTATACATCTTTGAGTCATTTCTTTAATATACGTGCCGTTTTGGCGCCTTCGGCTGATAGCAACATAGCGGTTCCGGCCGAAGGATTTTGGCCTGAAACCATACTTTCATCCAATTTTTACACCTTCGACAGCGAGCGTTACTGCATGAGTACCCATCATTTTACTATCCGTGATCTGGCCGGGCATGTACCTTATGATCAGATATATATACTTACTAATACAGCTAAATATGGAGGTGGGGGTATATTTAATTTCTATTGTTTGAGCTCGGCTCGCAATTTGCAAACAGCTGCCATTATCGTACATGAATTTGGTCATGGCTTTGCCGGTCTAGCTGATGAATACTACGATAGCTCAACCGCCTACAGTGAGTTTTATGACTTGGACACCGAACCCTGGGAACCCAATATCACAACTTTAGTTGATTTCTCAAAAAAATGGGAATTGCTGCTTGAGCCAGACACTCCTGTACCAACGCCGGACACAGACGACTGGGACGGCATTACAGGTGTTTTTAAAGGAGGCGGATACAGCGCTAAAGGAATTTACAGACCAGCAAGAGATTGTCTGATGCACACATTTAGAAACAGTGTTTTTTGCCTGGCCTGCTATCAAGCCATTGAAAAAATGATCTTGTTCCATGCCGATTAAGCTTTGAATCATACCTCAATCTCTCTTCAATAGTTATTAATTAACACATAAGCTGATTTTATTGCTCAGTTATACAGTTTTATGTAATTTTGCCCTCAAATAATGTTAATTTTTTCACAAACAAATACTAATACTTTCTTTTATGAGAATTACGAAATTAGACCAGATGTTCGAGGTGTTGAAAACCAGTAAGAAAAAACGTTTAGTGGCTGCCTATGCCAATGACGAGCATTCCATCAGTGCTGTAAACTTAGCCATAGAAATGGGCCTGATAGAAGGAACTTTAGTAGGCGATAAAAAAGAAATAGAAAAAGTATGTCATACGCTTGATATTGACACTCAGAAATTTACTATAGTTCATGAACCTGATGAGATGAAAGCTGCCCTCAAAGCGGTAGAGCTAATCCACTCGGGCGAAGGTAATTTATTGATGAAAGGGTTGGTGAGTACCGACAAGTATATGCGGGCTATTTTAGATAAAGAGAAAGGTCTGATGAATAAAGGCGCTGTGCTGAGCCATGTAACGGTCATGGAAAACCCTCACTATCATAAATTATTGATAGTAGGCGATGTGGCTATACTTCCTGCTCCAGAGCTTCCTGAAAAGGTAGCTATCACCAATTATCTGATACATACAGCCCATGCCTTAGGCATCGAGACTCCCAAGGTTGCGCTCATCGCAGCATCAGAACAGGTATCACCAAAAATACAAGCTTCGATTGATGCATCTGTCATCTCTAAAATGGCCGATAGAGGTCAGATCAAAGGAGCATTTGTGGATGGCCCATTGGCATTGGACGTAGCCATTGACAAAGAAAGTGCAGAAATTAAAAAAATCGGTAGTCAGGTAGCCGGCGATGCTGATTGTTTAGTGTTTCCCAATATCGAAGCCGGGAATGTGTTTTACAAAACCAACACCAAGCTATCGGGAGGCGAACAAGGCGCTATAGTAGTTGGCGCTAGGGTACCAGCCGTATTATCTTCAAGGGGTGACAGCACTAAGACAAAACTGTATTCCATAGCCTTAGCTGCACTTACAGCTAATTAACTATTAAATAAGTACAGAACTGATACTCTCAATACCATGTCTTCTAACGACCAGATTTTTATTCTAACCATTAATCCCGGATCAACATCAACGAAATTCGGTGTATTCTTAGGGCTTGATCCAGTTTTTATTAAAACAATTCGTCATTCCAATGAAGAGTTGGAAATATTCGAAAAGATAACTGATCAGTTTAATTTCAGGAAAGAGTTGATCTTAAAGCAAATATCCGAGACAGATATTGAAATTGAACAGATACGGGCTGTAGTAGGGCGGGGTGGTTTGCTTAAACCTATCGAATCTGGTGTGTATGAAGTCAATGAAGCTATGATACGTGATCTGCGAAACAGTCCGCTTGGTGAGCATGCCAGTAATTTAGGCGGACTGATTGCCTGGGATATTGCACAATCGCTTCCTCAAGCACGGGCATTTATTGCAAATCCGGTAGTAGTGGATGAGTTAGAACCTATCGCACGTCTCTCAGGGCATCCGTTACTGCCGCGTATATCTATTTTTCATGCATTAAATCAAAAAGCAGTCGCACGTCAGCATGCCAAATCTATCATGCGCAAGTATGAGGAAATGAATCTGATCGTGGTACACCTTGGAGGTGGTATTACTGTTGGTGCTCATTATAAGGGCAGAGTTATTGATGTCAATCAGGGATTAGACGGGGATGGCCCTTTCTCACCCGAACGAAGCGGGAGCTTACCGGTAAGCTCATTGGTTAAACTTTGTTTTAGCGGGAAATATACCGAAAAGGAGATATTGAAAATGATCAAAGGCGAAGGAGGCTTAGTGGCTTATCTAAGTACTAACAGCGCCTATGAAGTAGAACAAAGGGTAGCTGCCGGTGATCAGGAAGCTGAGTTAGTTTACCAGGCAATGGCCTATCAGGTTGCAAAAGAAATAGGAGCTATGGCCGCCGTACTTCATTTTCAAGTCGATGGCATATTGATTACAGGAGGTATTGCGCATGGAAAATATTTTGTCAATCAAATCATCGAAAGAGTGCATAAAATAGCTCCCATACATGTATATCCGGGTGAAGATGAGCTGAAAGCATTATCCCTGAACGGCCTCAGAGTGCTGACAGGTGAAGCAATACCAAAAATATATGAATAATTGTATCTCCAACCTATCGGTTTAAAATATTGGAATACTTTGAAAATTATATTATTCCAAAATTTTAAACCACTGAAATAGTGCTGTTCTCCCTTTCTTTCTTACATATAATCTAAGACACACTACATGTAAAAGTATCATAGTGTAAGTCTATTTCAATCCCATTCACATCTGATTTTCCTATAAATTATTTTAAACCTATGGATATGAACTAAATTACTTACTTTTGGCTTTCTATTTTTCTTTTACATTTTTAAAAAACGCATCAACAATCTTATGAAAAAAGTTTTACTTTATGCTACTGTCATCTTGCTTTTTGCTTTAGTCATGGGTTTGCAATGGGCTATCAGTTCTGACAGTAAAACAGAGCGCGAAAGACGCAATATGGTCAATACCCGTGTTGACAACAATAATTACTACAAGCGGTTAGCTCGTAAAGGTTTATACACTTTGAATCCCAAAATCAGGACAGAGCCTGCTGTGTTTACAGGTTCGGCCATTAAAGTTTTTTCCGTTTTAACTGATGATTCACCTGATGTTCCGGTCACTAACGAAAGCTCTACTCAAAGTGAAAACTCCGTATTTGTCAGTCCGTTAGATAATTCGGTAATTCTTAATTCTAATAACAGTACTACTCCAAGCGCTTCATCACTATATGGTGCCAACGACTTATATTCGTTCGATTCGGGTGAGACCTGGAATGGTAAGGTACAAGGTGTGGCAGGAAATAATTCTGGTGATCCGGCAACTGCCATAGGATGGAGTGGCAGATGGTTTGTAAATTATATCGCAAATAATTACGGGCAAGGTGTAGCCTATTCCGACAATCAAGGTGTTACATGGACTGCCCGAACCATTGCTCCTAACCCGGGTGATCTGGCAGATAAAAATCATTTCTGGATTGACAACAGTTTAACCAGTCCTTATGAAGGAAATTTATATAATGCCTGGACTGATTTTGGCGGCCCGTACAATTACGAAATTGTCGTGTCACGTTCTACTGATGGGGGTGACACCTGGAGTACCCGTGTTCCTCTAAGTACTGCTGTTAATGCCGGGAGCCACAATCAGGGGGTCAATATACAAACAGGTCCAAATGGAGAGGTATATGCCATTTGGTCTATCTACAACAGCTGGCCTGCCGATGAAGGAGCCATAGGTTTTGCAAAGTCACTCGACGGTGGTGCAAGCTGGACGACTGCAACGCGTATTATACAGAACATTAAAGGAATACGTGTAACTGAAACCAAGAAAAATCACCGTGTAAATTCATTTCCATCTATGGCTGTTGACATATCCAACGGGCCTGAAAGAGGTAATATTTACATTGTCTGGGCAAATATCGGTGAGCCGGGTGTAAACCAAAATGTTGGTATAGACGTATATATGATCAAGTCTACTGATTTGGGTGAGAGTTGGTCAAGCCCTATACGTGTCAATCAAAACCCTTTCGGTCAGGGTAAAGAGCATTATTTCCCATGGATGACCTGCGATCCTGAAAACGGGATTTTAAGTGTTATTTATTATGGTGACCGCAACGTGAATCAGAATCAGGTAGAAGTATTTGCGGCTAACAGTATGGATGGTGGTGAAACCTGGGAAGATTTTAAAATATCCGATGTCGCCTTTACACCGGCACCTGTACCCGGTCTGGCAAGCGGATACATGGGCGACTATCTTGGAATATCGGCTAGAGGCGGAAAAGTTTATCCGGTCTGGACCGATAACAGAACAGGAGTAACCATGTCATATACTTCACCTTACGAAACCAATCCCCTTAGCAGACCATTCAATCTGGTTGGCAGCATCGAATTTGAAACGGGGACAGTTACGCTGAACTGGGAATATGAAATGGCACCTGATTTTGTAGGATTTAATATCTATAGAGACAACGAACTGATCCATACCGGTACCGAAACCGGTTTCACAGAAACCTTACCCGATTATGGTGTTTATACGTATCTAGTTACTGCAGCTTATGCCGGTGAAGGAGAAAGCAGCGCCAGCAGAGTCATCCTTCAATGGGGTGATGCGCATATAGCAGTAGCTCCCGAAAGCCTCTATCAGGTATTACCTATCAACGATTCGGCACAGCAAACCCTTACTATTACTAATGTAGGTCAGCTTCCTATGGAGTTTGGAGTAGCTTCTGAAATAATCAGCAACAAAAAAGAACCTAATGCGTATTGCGCCGCTTCCGGTGGAGGCGATGAATATATCTCGCGTGTTCAGCTTGGGAGTATTGATAATCAATCAGGGAGCAGCAACTACGCCGATTATACACATATCTCAACAGATGTAAAATCAGGGGAGCCAATAACACTTACTATTACAAACGGCAATCCTTATTCCTCTGACCAATGTGGAGTTTGGATAGACTGGGATCAGAATGGCGTGTTTGATGATGAGCCTATTATTGTTAGTGGCAGTCCGGGCAATGGCCCATATACCGCAATTATTGAGCCTCCTATAGGAGCCAAAGCCGGTGCAACACGCATGCGTATCCGAATCACATGGTTGGGAGAATTGTCGCCCTGCGGCTCAACTACATACGGAGAAGTGGAAGACTATACCGTAAACGTTATCAGTTGGCTTGCGTACACACCCACTATCGGTACTATTGATCCTGGTGAATCAGCAGAAGTAACAGTTACTTTCAAATCAATTGACCTGGATGAAGATGATTATTTTGCCAATCTGAAAATCAGCAGCAATGACCCCGACAATGAACTCACGCTGATACCGGTTCACTTGAAAGTATCCGCATTTTATGTGATGGCTTCAGCCATCGATACTGAAATATGCTATGGAGAAAGCACCCAACTGTTTGCAAATGCTCATGGTAACAGCTCACAGGTTAGTTATTTCTGGCGAGATGATGACGGAATCCTAATTTCACAAGAGCAAAACCCAATTGTAACACCTGAAGAAACAACGACTTATTTTGCTTATGCCGTACAACAGTCCGATACTATCGTTAGTCAGCCATTACAAATCACCGTATTTGCGCTTCCCGAGATAGATCTTGGAGAAGACGCACAATATTGTGGTGATCAGCTCATAGTATTAGACGCCAGCAATCCTGATGCTACATATGAGTGGTCAAATGGAGCCACTACTCAAACGATTGAGATCAGTGCTGGTGAGCTAGGTTTTGGCGAACATCAGCTTTGGGTTCAGGTTACCAACATCACCGGATGTATCAATAGCGACACCATAGGGATTACTTTCAATCCCCTGCCCGAAGTCAATATAGGCGAAAGCCAATTAATATGTGGTGATGAGCTGGTACTTTTAGATGCCCAAAATGAAGGTTCTAGTTATCTGTGGTCAAATGGAAGCACGACACAAAGCATACAAATCTCTGCCTCGGATGTAGGCTTGGGAACTCACCAGATATGGGTGGAAGTTACTGATCAGCATCTTTGCACCGCTTCCGATACCACTTATATCACATTTTTAGAAGCACCTCCGGTAGTCGAGCTCGGTGTTGATACCGTGTTATGTGCTGGAAGCACTAAAGTATTACGGGTAGAGATTGAAGGGTTTGATATCGTATGGTCAAATGGATCTACCGAAGCTGAAATAATTGTTGATACTACCGGTTTTGGAATAGGCGTTCAAACATATTGGGTTGAGCTTATCCATGAAAACGGGTGTGTCAGCCGTTCGGAAGAGATCTCTATCGAATTTCGCGACTGCACGGGTATAGCCGAGCAAGACCAACTCAAGCTGAGCGTATTTCCAAACCCCAGTCAAGGTGTTTTCACACTTGATATGCAAGGAGCCCGCGAAAGAGTTTGGATCAGAGTGTTTGATGCTGCCGGAAACTTAGTCTATCAGCAAAAAGACCTGATAGTCTCGAAGGGAAGCCTGCATAAAATAAATCTGTCTGAACAGCCAAATGGAATATATAACCTGATCATCGAAGGTAGTAATTTCTATTCCAAACGTCTGATCATTCAAAAATAACAAGTACAGATAACTTATAAAACGGAGCTGTTTCAGCTCCGTTTTTTTTTATATGATCTCCACAGAAGCACAAAGTTTTGTTTAACCAGGCAAATGTTAAATGCTACGATAATCAGTATCTTTGCCGAAATTTTACAGCGTATGGGCTTACATTTAAGTGAACAAGAAATAGTCAGGCGTAATTCATTGGCCGAATTATATCAATTAGGTATCAACCCTTATCCTCAGGCAGCATTTGAAGTTACTACGAACAGTAAAGCTATACTTGAAGGATTTGAACAAAAGCCGGAAGACTTTCAACAGCTTCGTATAGCCGGAAGGATCATGAGTCGACGCATCATGGGTGCTGCTTCTTTTGTAGAGCTGCAAGATGCCGCAGGAAGGATACAATTATATGTTAAACGTGACGATTTGTGTCCTGAAGACGATAAAACATTATACAACACAATATTTAAACACCTATTAGATATAGGTGATATAATTGGTGTCAGCGGATTTGTATTCAAAACAAAAATGGGCGAGATCACTATACACGTGCAATCGCTTACAGTGTTGAGTAAATCTTTACGTCCACTACCTATCGTAAAAGAAAAAGACGGACAATATTACGATGCATTTACCGATCCTGAACAACGATATCGGATGCGTTATGTAGACCTTATTGTAAATGAAGGCGTTAAAGAAACCTTTATCAGACGTACTAAGGTAATCAACAGCATGCGTAATTTTTTTAACGAGCATGGATACCTTGAGGTAGAAACACCCATATTGCAACCCATACCTGGTGGAGCTGCTGCCCGTCCTTTTATCACTCATCATAATGCACTTAATATTCCTTTATATCTTCGTATTGCCAATGAGTTATATCTCAAGCGACTTATAGTAGGCGGATTTGACGGGGTTTATGAGTTTGCAAAAGATTTTCGTAATGAAGGAATGGACCGCACACACAATCCCGAGTTTACAGTTATGGAAATTTATGTGGCCTACAAAGACTATTTATGGATGATGGATTTTACAGAGACTATGCTTGAACGGGTAGCCCTTGAAGTAACCGGCCACACTACTGTTATGATCAATGATACCGAACTTCATTTTCAACGGCCATTTAAAAGGGTTAAAATTCTTGACGCCATAAAGGAGCACACCGGTTTTGATATTTCTCATATGTCGGAAGCCGAACTATTAGATACCTGCCGTAAATTAGGTATAGAAACCGACCCATCTATGGGACGCGGTAAATTGATTGATACTATTTTCGGCGAAAAATGCGAACATCATTTTATTCAACCTACTTTTATCATTGATTATCCGGTTGAGATGTCGCCATTATGTAAGCGTCACAGGGAAGACCCCACCCTTACTGAACGATTTGAGCTTTTTGTCAATGGCAAAGAAATTGCCAATGCATATACGGAGCTAAACGATCCCATTGACCAGCGAGCACGTTTTGAAGAGCAGCTAAAGCTTTCCGAACGAGGTGATGACGAGGCAATGCTTATTGACCACGATTTTCTCCGTGCATTGGAATTTGGTATGCCCCCTACATCAGGCTTAGGGATAGGGATCGACCGGTTAGTCATGTTGCTTACCGGGCAAACCTCTATACAAGAAGTACTGCTGTTCCCTCAGATGCGACCCGAAAAACTACGTAAAACCATCACACCACAAGAATTTATAGAAGCCGGCGTTTCAAGTGAATGGGCAGCACACCTTTTACAAGCAGGATATACGACAGTAGAGGCATTGAAAAATGAACCCCCCACTATTATCCAGCAAAAAATGAATGCGTACCGGAAAAAGAATAAAATAGATATCCCAGCCCTACAAATAGAAACTATAGAAAAATGGATACATCCTGACTGATCTGAGCACTGTTTTTCAAGGCAGTTTAAAATAAATTTACATACTTTTGTAAGCAAACTACACTTTATTCTGTTATTTTAGCTGAACCAATCAAAAATAAAGCTACCTATGAAACGTCTATCTGTCATTAGTATCGTTGCTTTGCTGCTTGCAACCACACAATTATTCGCTCAAAAAAGCATCCATTATCCTGATTCGGAACCGCCTTGGACCATTAGTGCAGCTGGAGGCACCTCAATTTTTTTGGGAGATATCAAGCAAAATAAAATCATGCCGACATTTTTCAATAAGAATGAGCTGAGATTTGTAGCTGCCTTAGGTGTTGAATATTCACTATCAAACTCATTCCGTCTACGTGGACGAGCTGCCTATTCACATGTAATAGGCACACACCGTCCGACTAATCGCTATTTTCAATCATTTGTTTATGAAGGCAATCTAAGCGTAATGTTTTACCCTATCAATGCCATATGGGGCTATGATCCCGATCGTGTGGCAAACATCTATTTGCTTGCCGGTATTGGAATAGTAAATTACAATAGTACCTTATACACTCTTGATTTGCTACAGACCTTGGGCACACGAGGGTATGGCAATGGAAAAGGGATCAGCGGTATGACCCTTGATGGAGTAGCAGTAGGAGGATTAGGTTTAGATGTACCGTTAGGTTCACTCGTCTCCTTACGCTTTGAAATGACAAACCATATGATTTCTAGTGATGAAATGGATGTGGTTGTGTCTGGATTCAAATATGATGCATACAATCAGTTTACAGTGGGTCTTGCATTTCATTTTGGAAGCAGTAAAAAGTCGAAAGCTGTCATTTATGAAGAAGCTGAACCTGTTGAGATAACCATTCCTAGGGAAGAACCTGAACAAATTGAAGAACCTGTCATCATTATTGAAGAGGTTAAACCCGAGCCAGAGATAATTCCCGAAATACTAGAAGAAAAACCGGTCATTACTACTCCTGAGCGTCCCGAACGCGAATACAGGGTACAGATATTAAATAATGGACGAAAGACAATAGACCTGAATCAATTAGCTAACAGATATCGCTTGAATGTACATGATATAGAAGCCTCCATATATAATGGTCAAAATATTTATACTTGTGGCGGCTTTGTTACCTATGAAGAAGCTGTTGTTTTAAGAGATAAACTCAAATCGGTACACGGGATACACGATGCATTTATAGTACCTTTTGTAAAAGGCCAAAGGGTAGCTAAAATGCCTCAATAACTTACGGCTAAAACAATCGATGAGCAATATAAATGGTTATGAATAAAAGTGATTTCGATTATCAACCCGATAAAGACGATCTGCCCAGAGTGCTTACTTTTTGGCTTATTGTGGCAGCATTGGCTTTTGCAATTTATTTGTCTCAAATATTTGTGTGAGCCTACTTTCAACTAAGATCATTGGCTGTTGAAGTATTTTTTTTAAAACAGACTATAAAAACAAATGCCTGTTCAATGATAAAATGAACAGGCATTTATAATAATGTTATTTATAGTCAGGGTTATTCTTGAGTTTCCGTTAGATTTTCAGCAACGGATTGCTCAGATACTGCTGATTCAGTGGGTTCTATTGCAGCAGTCAGTGGTTCGGGTGTTCCCGAGCTGGCCTGTGGTGCAGGTTTACTGATGCGTTTCCTTTTGGGTTTTTCAGCCACCACTTTCTTTGCTTTTTTCACCTTAGTTGAAGCGCCTTCCTTTTTTAACTTCAGCTTGAACTCGGGTAAAGCTTTGCCATTCTCATCCACCCACTCGGGTAATGCATAGGCATATCCTCTTCCTTCATGCTTTAGTTTTAATAAATCCTTACGCCTATCGGAGGTCATTTTCACCAAACATTGATTTAGCTTGATTCTTGCATGATCCTCATCTTCAAAAAGACCGGCAGCCCGAGCCTTTTCAATCAGAAGTACCAAAATATCCCTACTCAATATGGCTCGTCCATTTTCAGCAATACTATCATAGATCATCCGATCCCATACTGATAGTGGCTGCATCTTACGGCCACGTTTTTTAAGTGTTTTGACTTTGGGAGTTGGCTTAGCCTTAGTTGGTGTTGGTTCAACGGCTTTAGGCTCTTCCTCAACTATCTCCACCTTAGGCTGATCAACATCTTCTACAGCATGAGTATAGCTTACCTGACGGCTTCCCTGAATGAGAACTAACTCATTCTCTAAAGTTTGGATCTTATCGCGCACAAAAGCTATCTTATGCTGCAACTTACGCATTTCTGAATGATATTCGTTCAACAGATCAAGAATATCAAATTCATTTAATTTAGACAACTTATTCATATTAGTTAATGATTTGAGGCAAAAGTAACATATTTTTACTCAATTACACAATTATACGAAATTATTTTATACTTTTTTGATAAAATCTAAATCAGACCGATAATTATAATAATAAAACCTTAGGTTTAATCAAATACGTGTCTCATTAAACTACTACAAAACAACATCTAACATGCTGATGATACCATATATTCAGTATGTATTTACTTCCGTCGGTTTAAAAGTCTGACTCCATAAAAAATCTTAAACAACTGCTTGAGATGCTATAAATTAGTTAAACCCCCAATTGATCGGCTCTCCTTTCGGCAGGTCGCTATTCAAGAATCAACCAAAAATCCTTGCATAATTAGCATAGAGTAACACATATCAACACACCAATATAAAACATACGATCAAGGTGTTTTCTGTAAGTGAGTAAATCGTTGCCTGCAAACATTACCCACAATTGAAAATCTAAAATCCGAATTAGAATAGCCTAACATTTATCGGATGAATATGCTGGCCGAACGTCAAAAATCCGTTAAGAAATTTTAACGTTTATAACTTTTTTTAACAAAACAAGAGGTTGCTACCAAAAAACTCATGGAAATAAGGCTCATCTTTTATTCTCTTGATTTTCTGTTTGTTACATTTTTCAACTTGATCAAACATTGATATACATCAATAAAATAAATCGTTTAGATCGTTTATTGACGCGATAAATCTCACTGAAAACCTATTGTCGGCATGAGTGAATAGGGCTAATATTGCATGACAAAATCATATTCAAAAAAAATCGAATAAAAAGAAAGTAATCCAAAACCCAAAGGTATATGAAAAGTCTTAAAAAAATCAATTGGATAATCAGTCTTTTACTGATTGCGTCTATTAGTTTTGTTTCTTGCACAAAAGAGGGGCCTGCCGGTTTACCCGGTTTAGACGGAAAAGATGGTGAAGATGGTATTAATGGGCTTGATGGCACGGCTACTTGTGCTGCTTGTCACGACAATAGTCAAGTAAATATCGCCCTTACCCGTCATTGGGAATTATCGCAGCATGCGATGGGAAAAAATTATCTACGGAATCAGGATAATTGTGCCGGTTGTCATACCAGTCAGGGATTTCGTGAGATCATACTTACTGGTGCCGACAATACTGCTGCTGCTATTAAAAACCCTAACCCACCCAACTGCTACACTTGTCATAATATCCACACCGACTATAGTGTAAGCGACTGGTCATTAGCTACTACAGCACCTATCACACTTCGTATTTCAGGCGATGTAGTTGATCTTGGCAAGGGCAATCTGTGTGGCACTTGTCATCAGCCACAAAATCCTGGGCCTATGCCTGTTGTAGGCGGATCTGATGTAACAGCAACCAATATGTACTGGGGCCCGCATTATGGCGCACAAGCAGTCATAGTATCCGGTAAAGGAGGCTACGAAGTAGGAAGCGGATATACCAACTCAGCTCACGTTTCAATGATAGAAAACACATGCATTACATGCCATTTAGTTGATAATTCAGGTGAAAATGCTGGAGGCCATATGATGAATCTCTCGTATGGTAATCCAGAGAATCCTTCTATACTCACAACGGCTTGTACTAGCTGCCACACTAATCAAGAAACCTTGAACACACTAATAGCAAATGTAAAAACAGAAATAAAAGGACTATTGGCTGAATTGAACAGCAAGCTCAAAGAAAAAGGAATCATGGACGATGGCAACCACATTATTCCAGGAACCTATTCGGCTGATCAAGCCGGTGCATTTGTCAATCACAGCCTGGTGCATTATGATCAAAGTTTTGGGATACATAATTATCCCTATACGAAGAAACTATTAGAAAACTCAATAACTGCTTTAAACTAAACACAGCTCACAGAACATGTTCCTATGCATTTAACAGGAACATGTTCTTTTTTAACAAAACGCCAGGATTCTTTCAAACCTATAAATCTTATGAAAAAACACTTGATTTTCACCCTCATGGTAGTTTTTACCCTTGGCATGCTCACCTCATGTCAATATGATTTTTATGTGCCAGAGCTACCCGATATTGATCCTGAAGTAGATGTGAGTTTCTCTCAAGAAATTACACCAATATTTAGTGCCAAATGTCTTAATTGTCATGGTGGTAATATTCCACCCGACTTACGGCCGGAGAACGCATATGCTTCCATAGTGCCAGCAAGGGTTAATTTAGATGTACCTAACGATAGTAAAATTTATACCAAACCCCTGCCCGATGGATCGCATGCCGCTAAATACAGCGATGCAGAAGCAGCTTTGATCCTGACCTGGATCGAACAAGGGGCTAAAAACAATTAATACTTAAACGTGATCATTTATGAGAAAAATCGTAACGATAGTAAATCTGTTGGTGTGTTGCAGCCTCTTTGTACAGGCTCAGGAAGAAAAACCAAAAGACCGTCCGGTGAGAAGCCCGTTTGAGAGTGGAATTTTATTGGATAACCAGACTACAGTCATCCCCTATAAAAAAACTTTGGAATATACTATCCAACATAAATTCAGCCCGATGAGCAACGGCCTTTCCGATTTGTTTGGAATATATGCCCCGGGAGCCAATATGCGCATGCACTTTGCATACGTACCTGTCAAAAACCTGCAAATAGGCTACGGGCTTAGCCTGCAAAATATGTATAGCGACTTTTCAGTCAAATACAATATTTTAGAACAAACACGTAAAAACACCGTGCCAGTAGCTGTCGCTGTTTTTGCCAATATGGCTATTGACGGTCGAAATGCAGAAGCATTTGGTAAAAATTACAGTTTTGGCAACCGGTATTCCTATTTCACCCAATTGATCATTGGCCGTAGGGTAAACGATTGGCTGTCGGTTCAGGCACATGCTAATTTTACACATTTCAATCATACCCGTACGGGTGTTGACCACGACCGTTTTGGAGTCGGGTTTAACGGCAGAGCTAAATTCTCACCCCAATCATCTATATTATTTCAATTCGATAGCCCGTTGATGATAAAATCTATTACAGAACATCGGGATGATGAGCGCCTTGAACCGGCCAGGCCTAATTTAGGTGTTGGATGGGAGATACGCACCAGCACTCATGTATTTCATATTTACATAGCTTCTGCCAAAGGGATGATCCCACAGGAAAACTTTGTACATAACACCTACGACTTTACTGATGGTGGTATGATGTTTGGGTTTTCCATGATACGTCTATGGAATTTTTAACTTAAATCAATAATTAACACTTCACTATTATGAATACTAAAACATTGTATAGCATAGTATTAGCTTTTGCTGCTTTTACTTTCTTAGCCTTCACTTTTCCTCAGGATCAACAAAAGGGAGAGCCCTGGAAAATCCCTGCTGAATATAAAACCAAAGTGAATCCTGATAAAGGCGATGCCGAAAGTGTGAAGTTCGGGAAAACAGTATATGCAAAGCATTGCCGTTCATGCCACGGAAACACAGGGTTAGGCGACGGACCAAAAGCCCGTAACCTGAAAACACATCCTGGCGACTTTACCGATGCCCAATGGCAAGACTCGGTAACAGACGGTGAAATATATTATATGTCAGTCATCGGACGAGATGAAATGCCTAACTACGAAGGCAAAATACCAGATGAAGAAGAAAGATGGGCAGTAATAAATTACGTACGTTCGCTGAAGAAATAAATAACAACATATCTGAATGATATGTAAAGGTTTGTGATTAGTAGTCGATCACAAACCTTTTGTTAATTTATTTACGGTTTACCTGTACCTGCTCTTGAGTTACTAAAGCTAATCCCAATCAAGCGGATACCATAATGCAAACAGACATTCGGATACCAAATATTTTAACTAAGTTGCAATGAATTTTATTTGGGTATCTGCCTAAATCATCAAGCCTATGAAAAGACTGTATATCTTTATTATCTCACTGTTTATCATTAGTTTGCCCTCATATTCACAAATGTTGGTGGACTTTGAAGGTGAGCCGGCAGCTTTTGAAGATAACCAACATTGTTTTGATTGTCATTCAAAAAAAATATATACCTACGAAAACGAGTACACCGGACGTATCGAACGTAAGGCAATGAACCCAAATTTCATATTAAACCCCGACAAGTTTTACCTTGGAGTACATCGTCATTTCAGTTGCACCGACTGCCATTCACCCGATTATGAGACTTTTCCGCATCAGGCAGAGCTTCGTTTAGAGGAGATGTATAGCTGTTTAGACTGTCATGGAGGCGATCCTACATATGAACAATATCACTTTGAACTGATAGAAGATGAGTTTGGCAAAAGTGTGCACGCTAACCGACATGATGAACACTTCAGCTGCTGGAGCTGCCACGATCCTCATTCCTACAGTGCACTCACCCGAAGAGATATGAAAATATCGGAAATAGTACGGCAGCATAATAACACTTGTGCCAGCTGCCATGATAATCCCGACCGTTTTCAACTGATATCGGATAGCCTAAAAAGACCATTACATCAAATACACGATTTCTTACCCAACTATAAACTCCATTTTAACGCAGTACGCTGTATCGAGTGCCACAGCTCACCTACTGATACTCTGTGGGTTGCACACAACATACTCTCTAAAGATCTGGCGGTAAAAAATTGTGTGGAATGCCATTCAGCCAATACCTTGCTGATGTCGTCGTTATATAAGTATCAAAATATTGAGCTAAGACGAAGCCGGGGCACATTAAACGCTATGCTGATCAACGAATCTTATGTGATAGGAGCCAATAGAAACATTTATCTTAATATCGGCAGTTTGGTAATCTTCGGGTTAACTCTGTTAGGTGTATTGGTTCATATTATTTTTCGAATTATAAAATAAATTATATGGCAGAAAAAATATATTTATACCCTGTCTGGCTCCGTATCTGGCACGCCATCAATGCGTTGATGTTTTTAGTTTTGATCGCCACCGGTATCAGCATGCAGTACAGTCATCCAGATGCACCTCTCATCCGATTCGATCGGGCTGTCAGTTGGCATAATATAGCCGGTATCATCGTTTCGTTGAATTATCTGATCTTTCTGATAGGTAATTTGATAACGAAGAACGGAAGTTTTTATAAAATCAAACTAAAAGGTCTGATAAAAAGTCTTATCAAACAGTTTGACTATTATCTCAGAGGTCTTTTTAAACGTGAGCCAGCTCCTTTCCCTATCAGCGAAGAACGCAAGTTCAATCCACTGCAAAAAGTCACCTATGTAGGCACTATGTATGTATTGGTTCCTATTATTATAATCACCGGATTAGCCTTGTTGTTTCCAGAGACCATAGTATCCAAAGTATTTAACTACAGCGGTATTTATCTGACTGCACTGCTTCATGGAACAGTAGGATTTTTATTATCGGTATTTTTGGTGATACATGTTTACTTCAGTACGATAGGTGCTTCACCTTCCAGTAATTTTAAAGGAATGATAAACGGCTGGCATGAAAAACACTGATCTCAAAAAGTCAGGACGAGGTATTGTCCTTATAGTTACCGGCATAACCTTGCTACTTATCGTTTCGGTCGCATGCCGGCAAAGCAGCACATCTAAGGTCTCTTATCAGGTTGATCCGTATAACACAAAAATAATAGCCGATGAGGTGTTACAAACCAACTCATATACTTATGTGTTAGCCGGTGAAAAAAATCTTCAATATTGGATAGCTATCAATAAAGCAGATATTAATAAAGGTGAGACCTATTATTATTCCGAATCAATGGAAGTTCATAATTTTCATAGCAAGGAGCTGAATCAGACCTTTGAAAGTATTCTTTTTGTCGGCAATTTAAGTTCTCAGCCCATACCTGCTTCTAATCGTACCGAGTCGGTTTTACCATCTATGGGAAGCTCATCGGGTACACCTTTTCTGCCACGGATAAAGACAGATACCCTCAACAGGGTTGATGGGAGCCTCTCCCTTGCTGAGTTATACGAACATAGGCATGAATTGGAAGGGACTACTATAAAAGTAGTAGGCGAGGTGATGAAATACAATCCTGCTATTATGGGGCGTAACTGGGTCCATATTCAAGATGGTACCGGGAAAGAATCCTTTTTCGACCTTACTGTAACTACACACGATATGGTAAGTGTAGGCGATATAGTACTCTTTGAAGGTGTATTAACGCTTGGGAAAGACCTTGGCTCGGGTTACTATTATGAAATCATTTTAGAAGATGCCAAAGGAGCCCGACTAAGTCTGCATTAGGGGTTTATTGAATTTGTGTTACAGCAGCAGTGACAGCCTGAAACGGGTTGTCTCTGCTGTCTTTTTATACTGCATATCAGATTAATCACCTACTTTTGCAAAAACCCTAGTATGATTTTTGGAATTGGTACGGATATCATCGAAGTAGATCGTATGCAGCAACGATTACTTGATACGCCTGACCTACGCGATAAACTTTTTACTCCACGCGAGCAGGCCTATGCCGAAGAACGTAACACTATTTACCAGCATTATGCAGCTCGTTTTGCTGCAAAGGAAGCATTTTTTAAAGCTCTTGGAACAGGCTACCGATATGGGATGGCGTTCCATGAGATTGAAGTAGTCAATGATGAGCTTGGAAAGCCTGTCATAGAGGCACACGGCAAAGTACGTGAGTTCATCGGCCAGCAGGGTATCCGGCATATCCACCTAAGTATTTCGCATATCAAGGCAATGGCCAGCGCACTTGTTGTCCTTGAAAAATAATCAGACATTTAGTTCGACCCATACAGGACAATGGTCTGAATGGACTGCCTGAGGCATGATACCGGCAGAGTTTAAAACAGGAAGCAGGTTCCCGCTAAGCATATTATAATCAATACGCCAGCCTTTGTTATTGGTACGGGCATTGCCTCTATAGCTCCACCAGCTATAATGATGCGGTTCTTTGATCAGTTGCCTGAAGCTGTCAATAAATCCCTTATCAAGAAACTGTGTCATCCACTCACGCTCTTCGGGTAAGAAACCTGATACCGTAGCATTCCGTATCGGGTCGTGTATATCAATAGCCTGATGACAAATATTATAGTCTCCCGAAACTATCAACTTAGGTCGCTCCTTTCTGAGCTTTTCAATAAATGTATCAAAATCGTGCAGCCACTGCATTTTAAAAGCTTGCCGTTCATCGCCGCTGCTACCTGATGGATGATATACCGATATCACCGACAACTCGCCAAAATCAGCCCGTATCAGCCGGCCTTCACGATCGTATTGAGGCAATTCCATACCTATCACTACCTTATCAGGCTTGCGCAGGCTGAGCAGTGCCACCCCGCTATATCCTTTTTTTTCAGCTGAAAACCAATAATGGTGATATCCGAGTGCCTCAAAGTCTAAAAGAGGAATTTGATCATACATAGCTTTTATCTCCTGAAGGCAGAGGACATCAGGCTTTTCGACTGCTAACCAGTCTAACAAACCTTTATTGATAGCTGCTCGTATACCGTTGACATTATAAGTGATGATCTTCATAGTAACAAATTAAAAGTGCGAAGGTAACGCTTTGACAGTTGTCAAAAAAGTAAAACCTTGTGTCATGAGACCATTTTCAAGCCTATTATCGAAATAATCAGCGTGGAGATAAAAAACAGCCGCCAAATGTCGGTGGGCTCGTCAAGGAAAAAGATCCCAAACAGCACTGTCCCTACAGCTCCAATTCCAGTCCAGACGGCATAGGCCGTTCCTATAGGCAACTGTTCGGTTGCCTTGTATAATAGTACCATACTGATGCTTAGAAACAGTAGAAAACCACCCAACCATAAGAGCGATTCGGTACCAGTTGTTTGATGTGCCTTGCCTAAACAAATAGCAAATGCCGATTCAAAAATACCGGCTATAATAAGTATGACCCAACTCATATCGCATTCGTATTATAGAAATCCCGCAAAAATAATCATTCATTTGGCTCTTGTTGTTACCACAAATAAAATCGGCTCACAAGCTTAATTTTTGTCTTGAGCGATGTGTTAGCTAATCAGTTTGATATCCGAATCTTACAAAGTAAAAGTCTGTTGAATTACCAAAGGTATTTCCTTCAAATCGAAAAGAGGGGTTAGACTAATTTAAAAAATACCTAATATTGCAGGTAGAGGACTCAAAAACCCAATATTATGATTCAACAACTCATTTTTGCGCTTGCACTGCTGATCACTTTTACTGTATTCGGCTTTACCATGCGGCGCATATTCTATAATTTCAAGTTCACTAAAAAACTTCCGTTAACCGATATCGCCAAACGTTTAAAAGTTACGTTGAAAGTAGCTTTAGGGCAGTCGAAAATCTTTCGTTTCCCGTTGAGTGGCATCCTCCATGCACTGGTTTTCTGGGGTTTTATGGTGATATTGTTCGGCAGTATTGAAATGGTGATTGACGGTTTGTCGGGAACCACACGTATATTATCTGTTTTAGGCCCTGTGTACACTATTCTCATTGCGACAGGTGATGTGTTTGCAGGCATTGTTTTAATTTCAATACTTGTTTTCTTGTTTCGGAGGCTTTTTGCAGGAGTAAAACGTTTTTATGGTCGGGAGATGAAGCCGGTTTCCAAAGCCGATGCCAATCTGGCGCTTGTTTTAATCTTGCTGTTGATGGTAACCCTTTTAGGTATGAACACCTATTATTTAGCTGACGCTCATGTAACAGGTGCTGCCGTCAAAGGAGCTTATCCACTTAGCGCTTTGCTTGCTCATTTAGTGGGTAATACAGCTGAAGTCCATATTCATTTCTGGCATAGCTTCCATTGGTGGGGACATATATTGCTTATTTTCCTGTTTGCCAACATCCTACCCTATTCCAAGCATTTTCATGTGTTCATGTCTATTCCCAATGTGTTTGTAAGCCGCATTAGTCCGTTGGGTTATGTAGATAATATGGACAGCATCACTCAGGAGGTTCGTCTCATACTTGATCCACAGGCTAATATTGAGGTGTCCGATGAAGTTCCACCTAAGTTTGGTGTTTCCGATGCAGAAGATGTAACATGGGTGAACTATATGAATGCGTTAGCATGTACCGAATGTGGGCGGTGTACGTCGGTATGCCCGGCCAATATTACCGGTAAGCTTCTCTCACCCCGAAAAATCATGATGGACCTTCGTGCCCGAATGAAAGAGAAAGGCCCGGGACTGCAAAAAGAAGGCTTAGGATATTCAGACGGCAAAGCGCTGCTTGGAGATTATATCACCGAGGAAGAGTTATGGGCTTGTACTATGTGCAATGCCTGTGTACAGGAATGTCCTATCAACATCAATCAACCTTCCATTATTTTAGATATGCGCCGTTATTTAGTTTTAGAAAAATCGGCAGCACCTGCCGGGCTGAATACCGTGTTTACAAATATTGAAAACAACGGCGCCCCTTGGCAATTTTCGCCTCAGGACAGAATGAACTGGGCAGAAGACCTGTATATGAACAACGTATAATATCATAGCCATGAGCGAAACAAAAATAAAAATCAATGTGCCAGTAATGGCCGAACTAGTTGCACAAGGAAAACAAACTGAATGGCTCTTTTGGGTTGGATCGGCCGGTGCATTCGACGATAGATATAAGAAAGTAACCCGATCATTTGCTCAACTGCTCACCTATTTTGAGATAGACTATGCAGTATTAGGCGTAGAAGAATCGGATAGCGGCGATGTAGCCAGACGGGCCGGAAACGAAATGCTGTTTCAAATGCAAGCCATGACAAACATACAAATCTTCGATTCGTATAACATCAAAAAAATCGTAACCTGCTGCCCACACGATTTCAACACATTCAAAAATGAATATCCCGATTTGGGCGGACACTACGAAGTTTGGCATCATAGCCAGTTTCTACAAAAGTTGGTGAAGGAAAAAAATATTCAACTCAACACAGGCCTTTTTAAAGATAATACCATAGTGTTTCACGATCCGTGTTATCTAGGACGAGCTAATAATGAATACGAGGCACCACGCGATATACTGAATCTGATCCCCTCGAAAAAAGTTGAAATGCCAAGAAACAGAAGCTCAGCACTCTGCTGTGGTGCGGGAGGCGGACAAATGTTCAAAGAAGCAGAAAAAGGCGATAAAGAAATATTTATCGAACGCACCGAAGAAGCTATAGGAACCGGCGCCGATATTATTGCTACTGCCTGCCCGTTTTGCATGGTGATGCTGACCGATGGCATCAAATATAAAAATCAGGAAGAACGCATGCGCAATTACGATATAGCCGAGCTATTAAGTATGAGCTTAGGACTCTGAACAATTATTTAAAAACCAGACTATCAAGAGATATTGTACCGCAGCATTTACTCATCCCAAACAGTCGTAAAAGATAAAAAAGTGTATGAAACAACGCAGACGTTTCAGATGCAAACCTGCCGTACCCAAGCAATTTCTTTTTTTTATCGGAGCAGTAATTTGGGCTTATGCCGCATACAGAGTCAGTAAATTAGCATTGAAATATATTTCCGATATCAACCTACCTGTCTGGCTGACAGGACTATTAGGATTAGTAAGTTTAGCGGTCTTTTTTAGATTTGTGTTCCTGAATGTAAGTCGGAGATACATACAACGCATCCGATTACTGAAAGCAGAGAAACCTTGTGTGTTTGCCTTCTTCGGATGGAAGAGCTACCTGCTTATTCTATTGATGATCTTTATGGGAGTGATATTCGCTAAATATGAAGTGATCCCTTATGCGATACAAGGAATATTTTATATAGCTCTAAGCGGTTCGCTATGTATCTCAGCACTGATGTTCCTAAAAGCAGGGATAGACTACAAAAAGAATACGCCATAAAATCAATACTGTGTATATTCTATTGCTCATACTATCAATCATATATACATATCTCACAATAAAAGAAAACAAGCTTTTTGTGTTCGACAAATTTTTAAACCCATATACTAAACATGAAATCTAAAAGATGTATCATTTTTTTGTTCCTGATTTTGTTTGGAACAATTCAGGCACAGGAGCCGACTTTTTGTACAAACTGGAAACTTTCTGCTATCACACAGCTTTCTTTACCTGTTTTTTCCGAAAATCCTTCTGTGGATGGAAAAAAGTTTGATCAGGCTGCCTGGCTTGAATCTGTCCAGCCCGAAACGGCTACTCTATCCCAATGGACTGACTTTACCGTAGGCCATGATAGTATAGTCACCCTTGTTCTGGGTAAAGATAAACTTGTTCAGTTAGCTGGATTTTTTCACTGCGACCGCTGGACTAAGGCAAGTCTGAGCCTTTCGACCAATGCCATTTATGAAGTCTATCTGAATGGAAAAAAGATCAAGACCCAGAGCAAGCCTGCCGATCATGCAGTAAAGATAGAACTTACAGCAGAGATGGGAAGCCATCAGTTGCTGTTAAAACTGATAACGGTAGAAGACACGCTTAAGCTAACCAGTCATATTGAAGCAGCTAGTAAAGATAAGCCGGCAATAATAAGCTGGAGCACTGATCCACAACGTACTTTATCCATCAATGACATATTGGAAGGTGAATCTGTTTCGGCTGCCACAGTCTCCCCTTCGGGAAAATATCTGTTTGTCCGTATCACTGAAACCCTATCGAACAACGGTAAAACCCAACCGCACTCACGCATTTATCATATGGATCAGAAAAGATATATCTTCTCCCTTAGAAACACTGCCGTTTATGCCAGCTGGATGCCGTCTTCCGATCGCTTATATTATACGGTAAGAAAAGACGAGAGCACTGATATATATGTGTATGATCCTACATCCGGTGATGAGCAATTGGTTGCATCCGGATTGAAGTCGCCCGGCAGGATAGTCTGGTCACCAGATGAAAGCTATTTTATCTATACCAAAATGGAAGAAGCCTCCAAAACGGGTGATCTGAAGAGAGTGTTTACCAACGACGATCGCATACCGAACACACGAAACCGCTCTTATCTTCATATGTACGATTTACGCACCCGAATATCGCGCCAGCTCACAGCCGGAAACCTGTCAGTCTCATTGCATGATATCAAACCAGATGGCACAAAAATCCTTTTCTCGGTGTCTGTTACCGATTATACCGAAATACCTTTCTCAAGGCAAAGCCTTTATGAAATGGATGTGCAGACTATGCAGCTTGATACCATCTGGAAAGACAAGTTATATGGCGGCTATTGCAAATATTCGCCAGAGGGAGACCGGCTGTTAGTCTCTGGCTCACCCGAAACTTTTGGAGAACTTGGGGTGAAGGTCAGCGAAGGCAGAATACCCAATGTAAGCGACAGGCAACTATATCTTTACGAGCTGAATAAAAAAGAAGCCCAGGCACTTACCCTTGATTTTGATCCGGCAGTAAGAAGCTCATACTGGTCAAAAGACGGCTGGATATATCTGACAGCAGTAGAACGTGATTATGTGAATTTCTATAAATATGATCTCAATAAAAAAAGATTCTTAAACATCAAGCTACCTGTCGAAGTGATCCAGTCGGTTGATTTTGCTGTCAACAAACCATTGGCAGTCTATACCGGAAGCAGTATCAGCACTCCTCAAAAACTCTTTGCGTTAAACCTTAAAACGGGAAAATCAACCTTACTGCTATCACCCAAAGAACAGCAACTCAAGGATGTACATTTTGGGCAAACGGAGGAATGGAACTTTGTGAACGAAAGGGGCATTACTATTTATGGCAGGATTTATTATCCCATAGGCTACAATCCTCAAAAGAAATACCCTGTTATAGTAAATTTTTATGGTGGAACTAGTCCTACTGATCGTACGTTTGGGGGCCGTTACCCTAAAAACATATGGGCAGCCAACGGATATTTGGTGTATGTGCTTCAGCCAAGCGGTGCTACAGGCTTCGGACAAGATTTCTCAGCGCTGCATGTCAACGGATGGGGCCGCGAAGCCATTGATGACATCATTGAGGGAACTCAAAAATTCTTGGAAGCACACCCATCGGCTGATGCAGAAAACATAGGATGTATTGGAGCATCCTATGGCGGTTATACGACTATGCTGCTTCAAACCCGTACCGACCTTTTCAAAACAGCTATAGCACATGCCGGTATAAGCGATATTACAAGTTACTGGGGCGAAGGATACTGGGGCTACTCCTACAGCACCGGAGCTACTAAAGGGAGCTACCCATGGAATAGACGTGATATATACGTCGATAACAGCCCTTTGTTCAATGCCGACAAATTTCAAAACTCAATACTACTGCTGCACGGGACATCAGATACCAATGTGCCTGTAGGCGAAAGCCTACAGTATTATGCTGCCTTGAAAATTCTTGGGAAAAATGTTGAAATGGTATTAGTGAGCGGTGAAAATCATCATATCATAGATTATAAAAAGCGTATCGAATGGCATCAAACGATTATGGCATGGTTTGACAACATGCTAAAAGATCAGCCTGAACAGTGGAAAGAACTTTATCCTGAGAAACATTTATAACAATCGTAATTCACTAAGGCCAGGAACACTGATACAACACAAGGATATTAGATCCGACAATTCAGCTATTGATCTTGATGATCAAGTGTTTCCGGTATCAGCTCATCATAACGTCCTTCTTTGATCAGTTGCTGATTATACAGTCTTCTGTTGCGTTGCAATCGCCGCTGAAGTCGTGCCGCATCATTGAACAAATCGTATAACGCTTGTATAGGCCCTTTAATAGTCAAGGGTGCAGGGTCCATATATAACAAAATATCACGCAACTCATCGTTAATATTTTCTAACCTAGGCAAGGTGATAGGCTTCATGGTTACAAACAATTGCTTAAAGGTAGGCCAGTCGTAAAACGAGCGCACTACCACCTCCTCCATAAGTATGGTATCCTTACGTAACAATACTTTCCATCTGTTATCATTTTCAGTCAACGAACTGTCAAAAGGCATGATAGTGCGATGAAATCCTATGGCTGAAAACATGACGGTATCTTTAGTCTTACCGTGTAGGACAAACTTACCGTCCGCATCGCTTATAGTACCCCTGCGATTCATCCGGCTGATGATGTGTACGTTTTTCAATGGCAGCAAGCTATCGGCTGTAAGTACCTCTCCCTCAATCCAGACACTTTGCTGTGCCTCCATAGTATATGGAATCATGCTGCACAAGAGCAGAAACAAAATGAGGCCGGCATTTTTCATATGACAAGCAAAGGTAAACGAAAAGCCTGCTATTCTACAGCTACTCTGTTTAAATTTTGTTAAGGCACTATCCATATAGTGAGGTTGATTGATAATTCGCTAATCCAAATAAATCTCAGGTAAATGAATACGTAGGGTAATATAGGCGTTCAACAAGCTTAATTGTCTGATATCTTCCCGTATTCCCGATGCGCTTACAAATCCAAAACGAGCTTCCGAACGCATGAAATCAGTTTCAACAGTTAGATAGAAGCAATCTGAGACAGCATAACTTATTGAGATCCCAGCTCCGTATGCAAAGCTTCGGCTTTGTGAATTAGTGATCTCATAAAAAGGAGGCCCTCCCATATAATATACTGGCTTGTACAACTGATAAGGGCTGTAGCTCACAAAAAGTCCTGCATTCAACCGCATATCAACATCTATTTTTTCAACCACCCCCATTCGGTAAACCGGTCCACCTATAAAGCTCATAATGCGATAAGGCTCGCTGCGGATAGTCAGATCGGTAAGAAATGGATCGGTCTGTACTTTTTCATACCCCAAACGTTCGACAGCCACCGGATGCAACTGCAACCCAAGCTGCATTTGTAACCCCCACCTATTATTGTATAAACTACTCAAAGAAACTGCACCCAGAAAACCACTTTGAGCAAAACATCCATCATCCAGACTGTAAGAAGCATATTCAAATAAAGGCTGCGACAGGCCAGTGCCAAGATGTAAATTTGTAACAACAGACTGGGAATTCAAGATGAAGCTTATCCCTAAAAAAAAGACTGACAAAGTATGACGCATACAAAGTTTATCGATAACTATGAGAACGAAAATACTAAAAAAATAAGCAGCAAAATAAACATAGTATTTTGGGTGTCATTAGTAAAATAGATGTAATCCTGAACGACTTAACAAAAAACTTTAAGCTGATTAAGATAAATCATTTATTTTTGTGTTTCAGATCAACTCATGAATAGATCATAACATCAAATAATATTGTCTTTCCAGATGCTCAACCGAAAGTCTGAACATTGTATTCACTGTGACACTTGTAACAAGCGCTCGCCTTTGTTTAATCTGCTGAGCAACGAAGAGTTGAAGTTAGTAAATACCGGCAGATTTGAAGTGGTTTTCAATTCGGGAGAAAATATTATCAAACAAGGGACAACGGCTGCTCATCTGATCGTATTGGTCAGTGGTATGGCAAAATTATACCTTGAAGGTATTGACAGAAAAAATCTTATCCTTGACATAGTATTACCCTGGAAGTTTTTCGGAAGCCCAGGTTTGTTTACTGATCTGCGGTATCAATACAGTGTAGCAGCCCTTTCCGATTGTTCGGCCTGTTTCATCCCTGCTGAAAATATCCGAAAAGTGATCCGTATGAATCCAGATTTCTCGGAAGGCCTCATCCGGCATTGCAATCAAAAGAGTGCTTCAAATTTTGAGCGCCTCATCAGCCTGACACAGAAGCAAATGCATGGTCGTTTAGCCGACACCCTGATCTATCTAAGCGAGAAAGTGTTTCACGATCGTTCGTTCCGGCTCAACCTAACCCGCTTAGAGTTAGGTGAAATGTCGAATATGACCAAAGAAAGTACAACACGAATCTTAAAAGAATTTGAAGCCGAACGTATCATTGCCCTGAACGGAAAAGTGATTGAAATTCTTGAGTTCGACAAGCTCAGAGAAATAGCTCTCAAAGGATAAAAGGCGCATAGACAGGCTCTTTCAACAGCTTTTGCAGCACCACCTTTTGATTGATGGCACGCATCAGGTTATGCGCTGGGTACTTAGTTTTATAATACACATCACCCGACAAATAATCAGTTAGAAAACGGAGCGCCTGCATATATACCAATACCGGTCCACCAAACAACATATATTCCCTTTCGGCTTCGGTAAGAAAATCTTCAACCTGATCAAAATAGGTTTCGTGTATGGCTTGTACTATATCGCTACGGATAAAGATTGACTCAAAGTCGGTTTCATTTTCATCACTGCTGCAAGCCATAGTACGGATCAAATCGCCTATGTCGGAGATGATCAGTCCGGGCATTAATGTATCAAAGTCGATGATAGCCCTGAACTCCCGTGTGGTGCAGTCGAACAGTATGTTATCCATTTTCGCATCCATATGCATCAAACGTTTCGGCATCTGGGGTGCAGCCCGGTAGTACCATTCCGTGATCCAGTGATACGCTTTGAGATGATCAATCAATTCCCTGGCTAATTCTTTTCGTTCAGGGGTAGCAACATCCAACGCCTGATCGTATTGCCGCTTTCGCAAACTCACATCATGAAAGTCGGGGATAATGGCATGAAACGATTCAATTTTCACTTCACTCAGTAATGCGACAAACTTCCCAAAAGCTGAAGCAGCCTGTCGTGCCATATGCAGGTCTATGGCGGTAGAATAGCTACAACTATTCTTTATAAACGGCATCAGTCGCCAAAAACAACCTGTTGTATCTTCTATCAGGCTATCACCCGTTGTTGCTGATATACATCTGACCATCTGATAATCGGGTGCATGCCTATTCAAATAGTCTGCCGCACGCTCCCAGTTGTCGGCTATCTGCCAGGGCTTAGGGAAAATATGCGGATTAATTTTCTGAAGGATATAAAGCGGTTCTTCCTTAAAATAAATTGCATAAGTCTGCTGTATATTTCCCTTCCCATGCTCTTTTGCAATATACCCGGCCCTATCTAATTTGAACGCTTTACGTATCTCTAAAGGGATGACGAACTGTTGCACCTGAAATTTTAGTCTAATATCGGTCAGAGTTAGCAAATATATCCGGCATGGTTTTCCACCTTCCATCAGTGAAATCGGGGAAGTCTATAGGCTTGTTTCCCTGTGCTATAGATTCTTCAGACAAAGGCGTGATGACGCTCCAGGCAGCAGAGTCATACACATTAATAGGTGTTGGCTCATCATTTCGTATAGCTTGTATAAATGCATTCACCACAAAAAAGTCCATCCCGCCATGTCCGGCGCCTTGCGCATCTTCCCCGTATCTCTGCCAAATCGGATGGTCAAATTTTTTAAACCATTCGTCGGTAGTCTCCCAGCGATGTGCCTGCGTAATTCCCTCTATATGTATTGATCGGTTAAGATCCATCCACAATCCTTTAGTTCCCTGAACTCTGAAGCCTAACGAATAAGGCCGGGGCAGATTAGTATCGTGCTGTAAAAGGATGGTCTCGCCATTTGCAGTATTGATCATGGTAGTAACCAAATCGCCCAACTGAAACTTAATATCCGCATTCGGATGATGTTTGCCTCCGTGTTGGACGATATATTCGTGTAGGCCACGGGCTTTGGAAGCCATAGATACCAGATGTGTAAATCGGTTACCGGCATGGACTCCAATCATTTTAGACAAAGGTCCTATGCCATGTGTGGGATAGAGATCACCATTGCGCCTGATCGAATGTTGGGTACGCCATTGTGCCTCTGAGTAAGCTTTTTCACCAAACTCAACACCTCCGCCATAAGGCTGTTTGCCATCGTTAAACTTCACATCCCGCAAATCATGCTGATACCCTCCCTGTAAATGGACTAACTCACCAAAAACATGCTGTCGTACCAACTGCAACACTGCCATAATATCGCGCCTATAACACACATTCTCTAACATCATATATTGCATACCAAGTGTCTGCGATTTACGGACTATATCCCAGTGTTCTTCTACTGTAGTACCCATGATCACCTCGCATCCCACATGTTTTTTAGCATCCATAGCCTCCATAGCCATAGGATAGTGCCATTCCCATGGGGTAGCAATTATCACGGCATCAATATCTTTACGGGCAAGCAGTTCGCGATATGCATAATCGCCTTTACTGTATATTACAGGATGTGGTTTGTTAGCTTTGTCGTACAAGCGCAACGCACTTTCAATCATTACCGGTTGTATATCGCAAATAGCCGGCACCTCTGTATCCTCGCGCTGTAAACTCAACCGTAACAGCTCCTGACCGCGCAAGCCTGTCCCAATAACCCCAAGACGCAACTTACCGTTCGGGCTGCCAAAAACCACCTTAGAAGGCAAAACAGTGAAAGCCGCACTAACCAATGCACCTAATTTGATAAACTCACTTCTCTTCATATGTTTAAAACTTTGGAACTACTTATTCGTAAATCACCCTTATAATATTTTAAAAAATAATACTGAAATTATTTTCCATGCATTTTGTTGATCCTATCCTAATTCATATATGATGATTAAAATGGGTGCAAATCCATTTCCTGATATCGGATGTTCAAAAATACGGAATAATCCAAAGTACAATCAGAAAAACAAGACATACGGCTGCTTTTATACCATAGTTTCTATTCAGACCTGGATTAAATCAACTGCGGGAAAAGGTACAATCAAAAGTTACAGCTGATCGCAAGAAAAAGCGTCCAGAAAAAAGATACTTCCTACATCTAGTAATGGTCCGTCGTATAAAGCTATTAGTTGTTTTCCATAATGCCCACAAAACTCTGTCAAGGGTTTATGATCAGGTAATAATCGGGGATTTCCACAAACATAGATTGTATCCTGAAGTATTCCACAGCAGCCCGGGAAAAAGCCATGACGAAAGCCTGCTAAGCGAACGCTCTTTGTAGAGCATAGAAAAACCTCCATGCCTGAACGTTTCAGGGTATTGAAACAAGCTTTATCTGAAGTGATAAATGCATTTGGTGCTACCGGAAGCAGATTACATCGCGTATATCCCTGATTGAGATGAATTTGCTGAGAAGAAGGATACAGTTCTTTAATAGCCGGGTCGGTATAAGAGAGGTTATGCAGCAAGAGCGTCTCAGTTGCCACAGCGTTATAGTGTGAAGTGAACGGATACTGGCTCTGAGGCTGTTTTACCCCTTTGATCAGAGGTACGCCAGCTTGATCAAGTTGCTGGATAATTGGATAGGGGAGTTCGGGTGCATAAACAAGCCCAGAAGGCGTAGGACAAAAAAATATATCAGGATGAGATGCAATAGCCTGATATACCTCAGTCATAGGTAAAAGACCAACCAAAGTTCCCATGGCTTGTAACTGCTCAAGAGCTGCTGTCGGCATCCGGCTATCAGCTAGGATAATCATAATTTTTCGATATGGATGGTGAAATGATCTCTGTGTGGCAAGTCAGCAGCATGAAAACTAACTTTTTCGTATCGCTCTGTCAAGTTTTTTTTATTGACAGCCTTATACCCTATCGCAAAATTACGTTCGCTTACAGGAACCTCTATCCGTATAGCTTTAGCTTCAGGCCATTGTGTTTTCTCAAAAAGTTTTTTCCATATATGTGTCATCACCAACTCTTTAAAAGCCGGATGAAAAGGCCCGGCTATATAGCCATACGAACGCAGCTCGTCTGACGGAAATAATCCCATCCGTATCACTTTCACTCCTGCACGTTCAAACAGCAGATATAGTTCAGCCGACCACTCTATCGCATCCTGCAAAGGCAACGCTTGATATATCCCATTTTTAAATTGCTCTTCAAGCTCGGTATCTGCTATGACCAAGCAAGGATATATTCTGGTTTCATCAGCTCCGGCTTCAATAATTTTTTGTGCGGTAGTCAGGGAACTTGACAGACTATCGCCGGGCAGGCCTATCATCATCTGAAGTCCTAAGCGCAGGCCTTCGGCACGTATCATGTCCGACGCATTATGTACATCGGCCGCATTATGTCCTCTTCCACTCTTCACAAGAACCTCATCATCAAACGACTGAGCTCCTAACTCTATAGTCCGCACATTCCATTGCTTCAAAAACCGAACGGCATGCTGAGTGATAAAATCAGGACGGGTGCTGATACGTATCCCTTTCACCCTGCCAGAACTCATATAGCTGTTAGCCAATCGCAGGCAGAATTCCTGATAAGAGGTAGGAAGACCGGTAAAATTACCTCCGAAAAATGCAATCTCAACATCAGACGCTCCTATCGGGATGGTACTAAGACGGGATTCGATAACAGCCCTCATCTCCAAAACAGAAGGAGCCGCATCATGACCGCTGATAGCTGATTGATTACAATATACACAACGAAACGGACAAGCTAACTCAGGTAAAAAAACAGGTATATTATAATGCTTCTCCATCCGGAAATAAATTTCAATGCTATCCCTATTCAACACATGAACAGCAAATCATCACATGAGCCCATGCCTGATGATTGCCTTTTGCAAATAGGCCCACGAAACTATCGTACAAAAATACAGCTTTGAAAGCTTTGTTGAAAACAGAAACTTACTTCATTAGCCAAAACAGCTATAGAATAAAGCTACCATGCCGGACTTATTATCCAAATAAAACCGAAGGATTGCATGTGATTTTGTAGTTTTACTTCATATAATTTATTTGCTGATGAAAGATATCTTCCATTATACTGCCTTGCTTGTAGGTTTATTGGTTTTTGTTGTCATTTTCTCCCTTATCTCAACTATGTTACCTGATGACACAGTGCGCTTGCATATCCGCAACTCATTACCTGATGTGGTGTCTCTGCCCGATTATCCCGAGCCTATGATCAGAGGGCGAAATCACAGCTTAGATTATGCAATGGACGGCATGATCACTAATATCATCTACAATCTGAACAACCAGACTCCCATACAGTCGGTATTACTCTGCCGCTGGGATTTTGATGAAAGTCAACCCTATCAGTCACAATGGCACAATTTAGCCTATACTATAGAGCATATCGATCAGCTACCTAAGGTGGTTTACGGGCGATATTGGCATGGCAACAGCTTTTTGTTCCGGTTCCTGTATTGGATGATGGATTATAACGAGATCAAATGGATGATTTATTTTTTAAGCAGCCTGCTGTTTCTTTGTACTACCATTTTCCTATATAAACGTTTGGGATTCCTGACAACTCTTGCGCTCCATTCCGGATTACTTTTTCTCAATCAATATGTGATGCAGTTCAGCATGCAGCTTGCTCCGGCTTTGTGTATCACCCTGATCGGGATGATGGTTGTATCTCACTGTCGCATAGAGAACACCAATAAGCTATTCACTGTCTTTTTAATCTTAGGAGCTTTAACAGCTTACTTTGACTTGCTTACTGTTCCTTTGCTCACCTTTGGCATGCCATTTTTAGTATGGATAAGCCTGCTGATACGGGAAAACAGCTTCACATACACACGATTTCTCAGAGATGGGCTGACCGGCGGACTGTTATGGCTGTTGGCATATGCCTTCATATGGGCTTCTAAATGGGTATTAGTGGCATGGTTCACCGATTTTCATATCTGGAAAGATGTACAGCATTTCTTGCTGATGCGCTCCGGTGCAACAGACCAGGGTAGGTGGGATGCAGTAAGGGTAAACTTCAACCAAATGCCGTTGGTATGGATCAATTTAGCAGCCTTATTGTTGCTATTACGATCACTGAGCCGGCTCAGCCGTCAACATATCATGGCAGCGCTTGGATTCATAGCTATTGGACTACTTCCATACATCTGGTTTTTTGTGATGGCCAACCACTCTGCCGTCCATTTCTGGTTTACATATCGCATTCAGGCCGTCAGTATCAGTGCGCTGATGCTGGCTTTGATAGTGCTGCATAAACCAAGGGAAAAGATTCAGATCAAAAGCAAAATATAAATCTCTATGTCTTGTTTTTCAACACTCTATGGATAGTATTTTCATATTATCGTTTGGTAGCTTGATGAAGTGACGGATTTTTACCGATCCCGATAGCTCCTTAAATCCGCAAGTAAACTATTTTTATTAGGTGGAAAATATTTCAGTTGCCATTTCAATCCTGTTTTTTCAATTTTTATTCAGATTTCCACTCTTTTTTAGCATGATCAATAGCTCAAAAATATTGACAGACTAAATGGCAAATGAAGAGAAAAAA